>JGI20225J20221_1000638_pt4 | contig 45582 bp, 49 predicted proteins | sample BioMet4_FD_20221 | JGI IMG/M metagenome (IMG submission 20221) | reverse complement strand
CAGAATCGTGTACTGGATCGCCAGCAGCGAGGCGATATAGATGACGCCCGTCACCGCGCCGAACAGCACGGCGACCGTCAGACTGCCGTCCGCCGTGTGCGCGCCGCGCAGATTCCCCGCCAGCGCCGACAGGCGGAAGCGGCCCTCCGGCAGCCCGGCGCGCCAAAGCAGCAGCAGCGAGACCGCCGCCGCCGTCAGATAGTTGAACCAGGTGACCGCCAGATTGTTCATCTTCCGTTCCTTGGCGAACGCGAAGCCGAGATTGATGGCGGCGCTGCACAGAACGGCGCAGAGCAGATAGAGCATAGCGTGTTCCTTTCCGCGGGAGATTCCCTCCGCCAGTATAACCGAAACGCCGGCCCCTGTAAAGAACCGCCCGGCCGCAGCGATGTAAAGCGCCCTAAACTTGATGTTTATGAATTTTCCTGATTTTATATGTCATAATCAGGAATACGGCGGGTTGTCGGCGGGCCAAGCAGCGTCCGGACAAGGGTTTTGCACATTTTCCACAGAGTTTTCCACAGCGCGCTGATTACAAATCCGTGACAACACCGGGTATAAGCTCCGCAAAAAAAACATCCGCGCCGCAGGCAGCGGCGCGGAAAAAGGGGGGACGCGGAAACAGCCGCCTTCTCACAGCAGCGCTTCGCGGTCGAGGGTGCGGTACTGGATCGCCTCGGCGACATGGGCGGCCGTCAGCACATCGGCGCCGGCGAGGTCGGCAATTGTGCGCGCGACCTTGAGAATGCGGTCATAGGAGCGCGCCGAGAGACCGAGGGTGTCAAAGGCGCCGCGCAGCAGCTCCTGCGCCTCCGGCTCGAGCGGGCACATCTCCCGCATCAGCGCGGGCGTGAGCTGGGCGTTGCAGTGGATGCCGCGGCCGCGGTAGCGCGCCTGCTGGATCGCCCGGGCGGCGTTGACGCGGGCGCGGACGGCGGAGGACGGCTCGGCCGGGCGGCGCTCCCGCAGCTCGGCATAGGGCACGGACGGCACGGTGATGTGCAGATCGATGCGGTCGAGCAGCGGGCCGGAGATGCGGCGCCGGTAGGCGCGCACGCTCTGGTCGGTGCAGGTGCAGCGGCCGCCCGGCTGGCCGAAATAGCCGCATTTGCAGGGGTTCATCGCGCAGACGAGCATAAAGCTGCTCGGATAGCGGCAGGTGCCCGCCACGCGGGACACCGGCACCCCGCCGTCCTCAAGCGGCTGGCGCATCGCCTCCAGCGCGTCGCGCTGGAACTCGGGCAGCTCGTCGAGAAAGAGCACGCCGTTGTGCGCCAGCGAGATCTCGCCGGGGCGCGGGGCGCTGCCGCCGCCGGTCAGCGCCGAGGCGGAGACCGTGTGGTGCGGCGAGCGGAAGGGGCGGGTCTCCAGCATCGGCGTCTCGCCGAGCAGACCGGCCACCGAATAGACCTCGGTGGTCTCGAGCGCCTCCTCGCGCGTCAGGTCGGGCAGGATCGAGGGCAGGCGCTTGGCCAGCATGCTCTTGCCGCTGCCCGGCGGGCCGATCAGCAGCACATGATGCGAGCCGGCGGCGGCGATCTCCAGCGGCCGCTTGACGCCCTCCTGGCCCATGACGTCGGCGAAGTCGAGGCCCTCCGGCCGGCGGTTTTCAAAGACATAGGACGGCGCCGGCGCGATCGCCGCCTCGCCGCGCAGATGGGCGATCAGCTCGGCGGCGGTGCCGACCGGATAGACCTCCAGTCCGCCGGCGACGGTGGCCTCTCCGGCGTTGGCGGCGGGGACGAAGATGCGCCGGGCGCCGTGCTCCCGCGCGGCGACGGCCATCGGCAGGATGCCGGTGGCGGGGCGCAGCCGCCCCTCGAGCGTCAGTTCGCCGACAAAGCAGCTGTCCTCCGGCGGCGGCGGCAGCTGTCCCGAGGCGCACAGCAGGCCGACAAAGATCGGCAGGTCGTAGATCGGCCCCTCCTTTTTCAGCTCTCCAGGCGCCAGATTGACCGTGATGCGCCGCTGCGGGAAGTCAAACCCGTTGGTCTTGAGCGCGGCGTGGACGCGGTCGCGCGATTCCTTGACCGAGAGGTCGGGCAGACCGACCACGTCGAAGCGCGGCAGACCGCCGCTGAGATAACACTCGCACAGCACCGAGACGCCGCGGATCCCCGAAAGGCCGCAGGTGCGGATCTTGGCCACCATCTTCAGCGTTCCTCCTCCGGGATCTCCCAGTAATCGGGGCGGGCGAAGGCGCCCGCCGTCAGCTCCGGAGCGCGCTCCGGCCCGTCGAGCAGGCGGCGCAGCGCGGGCAGCGCCGCCGCGGGCAGCCGCGCCAGCGTGCGCCGCCGCCCCAGATAGGTGCGGGCCGAAAAGCGCGCCCGGAAGCGGCCGACCGCCACCTCGCGCTCGCGGAGGTCCTCCTGGCGGAAGACCAGGCCGCGCCGCGCGGAGCAGACATAGTGTTCCGTCACCGCCAGCGGGCCGAGCAGCTGCGCCGGCTCCGCCGCGCTCAGCTCCGCCAGGGCGTCCGCCTCGCTGCCGACGGCGCGCAGGCGCTGCAGGCAGCCGCCGACGGTGAGCAGCCGGCGCAGCCAGAGGCAGAAGGCGCCGATGGCACTCAGGGCGCAGGCCAGCGTCAGAACCGAAAACAGGCGGTACGGGGCGTCACAGGGCGTGCGCGTGCAGTCGAGATAGGCGGGGCCGAAATAATCCGCGAAGGAGTCATAGGGCACATCCCCGAAGTATTCGCAGGCCAGCCGGCGCAGCCCCTCGGGCGTGCTCACCGTCATCCCGGCCATCTCCGCGCCCGGTCCGTCCGTCCGCAGCGCTTCGCGCAGCGAAGCGTACTGCCGGTCGCTGAGCACGGCGATGTAAAGATAGCCCTGTCCGTCCGCGAAAAAATAGAACGTGTCGCCGCCGCCGGCCGCGAAGGCCGGGCTGACGTTGGCGACCTGAAGCGAGGCGTAGGCGTCCGGCCCGGTTTTGGCGCTCAGCGCCGCCGCCTCGCCCGGATCGCGCCGCGCGGTCCACAGCGCCAGCGCGCCGAAGGTGACCGCCAGCGCCAGCAGCACCGGCAGCGCCACGCGCCAGACGCAGCGGTCCATCAGCAGCGAGCGCAGTTCCCGTCCTTCCATCAGCCGCCCTCTCCCCTTCCGTCCCTCATGGCCCGATTATAACAAATTATTCCATGAAGCACAAGAAAAACAGAAAAATTGCGCTCCGGCGCAATTTTTTCGTCCCGGTGCGGAAATTAATAAGAATTTCACGGGATAACTGTTTACATTCCGCGTCGATTTTGATAATATATATAAGGTTTAAGCACAGTATGGTACCACTTTTATTATCATAAAGGAGGAACCCCTGAAATGGCAAGAAAAATGAAGTCCATGGATGGCAACAACGCCGCGGCGTACGTCTCGTATGCGTTCACCGAGGTCGCGTCCATCTACCCGATCACGCCGTCGAGCCCGATGGCCGACTACGTGGACCAGTGGTCCGCCGCCGGCCAGAAGAACATCTTCGGCACCACCGTCAAGGTGATGGAGATGCAGTCCGAGGGCGGCGCCGCGGGCACCGTGCACGGCTCTCTCGCCGCCGGCGCGCTGACCACCACCTACACCGCTTCCCAGGGCCTGCTGCTGATGATCCCGAACATGTACAAGATCGCGGCCGAGCTGCTCCCCGCCGTCTTCCACGTGTCCGCCCGTACCGTCGCCACCCACGCCCTGAACATCTTCGGCGACCACAGCGACGTCTACGCCTGCCGTCAGACCGGCTTTGCGATGCTGGCCGAGGGCAACGTCCAGGAAGTCATGGACCTCGCGCCCGTGGCCCATCTGGCCGCGATCGAGGGCAAGGTCCCGTTCATCAACTTCTTCGACGGCTTCCGCACCTCTCACGAGATCCAGAAGATCGCCATCTGGGACTATGCCGACCTGAAGGAAATGGTCGATATGGACGCCGTCAAGGCGTTCCGCGATCACGCCCTCAACCCGGATCATCCGTCCATGCGCGGCAGCCATGAGAACGGCGACATCTTCTTCCAGAACCGCGAGGCCTGCAACAAGTACTACGACGCCATCCCCGCCATCGTCGAGAACTACATGGGCAAGGTCAACGCCAAGCTGGGCACCGACTACAAGCTCTTCAACTACTACGGCGCGCCCGACGCCGACCGCGTCATCATCGCCATGGGCTCCATCTGCGACGTCGCTGAGGAAGTCATCGACTACCTGATGGCCAGGGGCGAGAAGATCGGCCTGATCAAGGTCCGCCTGTATCGTCCGTTCGCCGCCGACCGTCTGCTGGCCGCGATCCCGAAGACCTGCAAGAAGCTGGCCGTTCTCGACCGCACCAAGGAGCCGGGCTCCCTCGGCGAGCCGCTCTATCTGGACGTGGTCACCGCGCTACATGACGCCGGCAAGAACGACATCAAGGTCGTCGGCGGCCGTTACGGTCTGGGCAGCAAGGACACCCCGCCGTCCAGCGTCTTTGCGATCTACAAGGAGCTGGAGAAGGACGCCCCGCGCCGCCAGTTCACCATCGGCATCGTGGACGACGTCACCGGCTACTCCCTGCCCGAAGTGCCCGCGCCGAACACCGCGGCCCCCGGCACCATCGAGTGCAAGTTCTGGGGTCTGGGCGGCGACGGCACCGTCGGCGCCAACAAGAACTCCATCAAGATCATCGGCGACCACACCAACAAGTTCGTTCAGGCCTACTTCCAGTACGACTCGAAGAAGACCGGCGGCGTGACGATCAGCCACCTGCGCTTCGGCGACAAGCCCATCCGCGCGCCGTATTACATCAACAAGGCCGACTTCGTCGCCTGCCACAACCCGAGCTATGTCACCAAGGGCTTCAAGATGGTCAACGACGTCAAGCCCGGCGGCGTCTTCCTCATCAACTGCCAGTGGGATCTGGCGGAGCTTGAGCATCACATGAGCGCCGACGCCAAGCGCTACATCGCCAACAACAACATCCAGCTCTACACGATCGACGCCATTGACCTGGCCATCAAGATCGGCATGGGCAAGCGCACCAACACCATCCTGCAGAGCGCCTTCTTCAAGCTGGCCAAGGTTCTGCCCGAGGCCGAGGCGCTGCAGTATATGAAGGATGCCGCCACCAAGTCCTACCTGAAGAAGGGCCAGGACATCGTCGACATGAACCACAAGGCCATCGACCTGGGCGCCAACGCCTTCAAGAAGATTGAAGTCCCGGCCTCCTGGAAGAATGCCAAGGACGAGAGCAAGGCCCCGGTCCTCGAGGGCAAGCCCGAGCTCGTCAAGATGGTCAAGGATCTGCTCAACCCGATCGGCAAGATGGACGGCGACAGTCTGCCTGTCTCCGCGTTCGTCAACCATGTCGACGGCCAGTTTGAGCTGGGCGCCTCCGCCTATGAGAAGCGCGGCGTCGCCGTCACCGTCCCGACCTGGGATTCCGCCAAGTGCATCCAGTGCAACCAGTGCTCCTATGTCTGCCCGCACGCGACCATCCGTCCGTACGCGCTGACCGAGGAAGAGGCCAAGAATGCCCCGAAGGCCGCCAAGATCGTCGATGTCAAGGCCGGCAAGGGCAAGGGTGAATACAAGTTCTCCATCGCGGTCTCCCCGCTCGACTGCATGGGCTGCAGCGTCTGCGTCGGCGTCTGCCCGGTCCAGGCCCTGAGCATGGTCCCGCAGGAGCAGGAGCTGCCCCAGCAGGAAGTCTTCAACTACATGGTCTCCAAGGTCTCCGACAAGAAGGACATGCAGGACAACACCGTCAAGGGCAGCCAGTTCCGTCAGCCCATGCTGGAGTTCTCCGGCTCCTGCGCCGGCTGCGCCGAGACCAGCTATGCCCGCCTTGTCACCCAGCTGTTCGGCGACCGGATGTTCATTTCGAACGCCACCGGCTGCTCCTCCATCTGGGGCGGCCCGGCGGCCACCAGCCCGTACTGCGCCAACAAGGAAGGCCATGGTCCGGCCTGGTCCAACTCCCTGTTTGAGGACAACGCCGAGCACGGCCTCGGCATGCAGATCGCTACCAGCCTCCGCCGCAACCGTCTGGCCGAGAATGTCAAGACGATGATCGCGGTCGACTGGTGCGACGCCGACCTGAAGGCCGCCGGCCAGGCGTGGCTCGATGCCATGAACGACGGCGAAGCCTCCAAGGCTGCTGCCGCCAAGCTCGTTGAGGAGCTCAACGCCTCCATCGTCGAAGGCTGCAACTGCGATGCCTGCGTCGCGGCCCGCGCGGTCCTCGCCGACAAGGATCTGATGGTCAAGAAGTCCGTGTGGATCTTCGGCGGCGACGGCTGGGNNTANGACATCGGTTACGGCGGCCTGGACCACGTCCTCGCTTCCGGCAACAACGTCAACGTCTTCGTCTTTGATACCGAGGTCTATTCCAACACCGGCGGACAGGCCTCCAAGGCTTCCAACATCGGCCAGGTCGCGCAGTTCGCTGCCGCCGGCAAGGCCATTGCCAAGAAGTCTCTGGCTGAGATCGCCATGCAGTACGGCTATGTCTACGTCGCGCAGGTCGCCATGGGCGCCAACCCGGCGCAGACCATCAAGGCCATCACCGAGGCCGAGGCCTTTGACGGACCGTCCCTGGTCATCGGCTATTCGCCCTGCGAGATGCACAGCATCAAGGGCGGCATGATGAACTGCCAGAAGGAAATGAAGAAGGCCGTCGACTGCGGCTACTGGAACCTGTTCCGCTTCAACCCCGCCAACAAGGCGAAGGGCGAGAACCCGTTCACCCTCGACAGCAAGGCGCCGGCGGGCGGCTATCAGGACTTCCTGATGAACGAGGCCCGTTACAGCAGCCTGACCCGCTCCTTCCCGGAGCGCGCCACCGAGCTGTTCAAGGAGGCCGAGGAGAACGCCAAGGAGCGCTACGACCACCTCATCCGTCTGACCGAGCTCTACAAGTAAACCTTCTTTCCCGCATCAAAGCAGCCCCCGGAAGCCTCGCTTCCGGGGGCTGCTTTTTTGTCACCGCGGCGCGCGCCCGAACATAGAATGGGCATGAGGCGGCAGGCGGCGCCTACATACGGACTTCCGTATGAAACCGCTTACAGGAGTGATTTTTCATGGCTGAATCCGAGCTCACCGCGCCCGCGGAGAACGCCGCCGGCACGGAGACGGCCTGCGTCCGGCTGGCCCGCGTCTATGACTGGGTCGTCCTCCAGGGCGCGCAGAACGTGCAGGCCGACATCCCGGCCGCCGACCTGACCGCGGTGCTGGCCGCCNNCGNCNCCNNCCNCAAGCTGATCGCATCCACCGTCACCATCTACGACCAGACGGCGGCCGCCACCCTCTCCGCCTTTTCCAAGACGGTCCAGCTCTTCGACAGCAGCGATCTCTGCTTCCCGCTCGGCCTGCCGGACTCCGCAATCAGCGTGCGGATCTCCGGCGGCGTCGCCGAGGCGCTGTCCGCCGTGCCCTTTGAGGGGCAGATCGCGCTCGGTTATACCGTCTGCCAGGAGGTCACGGTCACGCTGGACATCTTTGCCCGGGTGCAGATTCTCAGCTACTGCGCCAGCCGTCAGGGCGCCCCCTGCCGCGCCGCCATCGCCTGTCCGGCGGCCGGCGCGCAGGACTTCCCCGCCGCCTGCCCCGCAGCGGAGCTGCGCTGATCCGCCCGGAAGGGCAAAACAAAGCGCCGCGCGGCCCCATCGGGCGGCGCGGCGCTTTGCGGCGGACGCGGTTTCAGAGCTCCAGGCCCTCGTAAATGATGCCGTCGCAGAGACGGCGCGCCTTGTCGAGCTGCTGCTCGGTCCTGACCGTCCAGGCAATCAGCGGAATGCCGCGGCGGCGGCAGGCGGTGCGGATCTTCCAGTCGATCGCGTCGATGTCATAGGCGATGAACTGCGGCGCGGTCAGCGGGTTGAACAGGAAATGCCGCACATAGAGCATCTGCTGCCAGTTGCTCTCGTCCTCGCAGGCCAGCTGGCCGCGGACATACTGCGGCGCGTGGGCGCGCAGCCAGTCGACGACATGCGGGTTGAAGGATTCCAGCACCACCTTGCCGCCGTACTGCTCCAGCATCGGGATCAGCCGGCTCTCAAGCCGGCCGAGGTTCGCCTTGAAATCGTTCTTGATCTCCAGGATCAGCGGCACCTGGCCGTTCAGCACGGCCAGCACCTCGGACAGCAGCGGAATCCGGCAGTCGGTCTGCAGCAGGCGCAGCCCGCGCAGCTCCTCCAGCGTCTGATCCTCCAGCACGCCCTCGGCGCCGGTCATGCGGGCCAGCGTATTGTCGTGAAAGACCACCAGCTCGCCGTCCAGCGTCACATGCACGTCCAGCTCCACGCCGTGACCGCGCGCCACCGCGCGCGCAAAGGCCGGCAGCGAGTTCTCCGGCGCGGCGGTCGCGTTGTCGTGCAGGCCGCGGTGCGCGACCAGGCGGTAATCGTCAATCCACATCTCGCGTTCGCTCCTTTTTGAATGGTTGCTGTTATTATACCACGCGGCGCGGAGTTTGGAAAGTGCTTGACCGCCCTTTCCGGCTGCCGTATAATATCATATTGACAGCATACCTTGAGGGAGGGCTTATATGAAGGTCCTGCATATCGCCGGCGGCGGCGACCGCGGCGGCGCGAAAACCCATATTCTGGCGCTTTGCGCCCGCCTTTCCCAGGTCTGCGACCTGAAGCTCATCAGCCTGCGCAGCGGCGAGTTTCCGGAGGATGCGCAAAAGGCCGGGATCGACACCACCACCATCTATTCCGGCTTTGTCCCCGCCGATTATATCCGTCTGATCCGCCTGGTGCGGCGGGAAAAGCCGGACCTGGTCCACTGCCACGGCGCCAAGGCCAACCTCGCCGGCGCGCTGGTGAAGCTGTTCTGCGGCTGCACCGTCGTCAGCACCGTGCACAGCGACTATCTGCTCGACTACCTGCACAGCGCGCTCAAGCGGAACACCATCGGCCGCATGAACGCCGCCTCCCTGCGGCGCTTTGATTACTATGTCACGGTCTCCGACCAGTTCAAGACCATGCTGATCGAGCGCGGCTTCCCGCCGCAGCGCTGCATGACCATCTACAACGGCCTCGACTTCTCCCGCCGCGAGCCGCCCTTTGCGCGCGGCGCCTATCTGCGCGGCCTGGGACTGGAATACAACGACGGCGACGTGGTGCTGGGCATCCCCGCCCGCCTCGACCCCGTCAAGGACATCCCCACCCTGCTGCGCGCCTTTGCCAAGGCGCGGGAGCAGAACCCCCGCATCCGCCTGCTGGTGGGCGGCGACGGCGACGAGCTGAACCGCCTCCGCGCCCTTGCGCGCGAGCTGAAGCTCGGCAGCAGCGTCTGCTTTTGCGGCTGGGTCAGCGATGTGCCGAAATTCTTCGGCGCCTGCGACATCGACGTGCTGTCCTCGATCTCCGAATCCTTCCCCTACTCCATTCTGGAGGGCATCCGCGAGGGCTGCGCCGTCATCACCTCCGACGTCGGCGGCATGCGCAAGCTGATCGACCACGGCGAGAGCGGCTATATTTTCCAGCCGCGCGACGTCGATGCCTTCGCGGGCTATATCCTCGACCTCGCCAGCGACCCGGACAAGCGCCGCCGCTTCGCGGAAAAGCTCTATGAAAAGGCCTCGCGCCTCTATTCGATGGACGCCATGGCGCAGACCCAGCTCGACATCTACCGGCGCATCCTCGCCATGGAGGCGCGGCGCGGCCGGCGGGACGGCGTGCTGATCTGCGGCGCCTATGGACGCGGGAACTCCGGCGACGAGGCCATCCTCAAGGCGATCCTGCGCTCGATGCAGGCCATCGATCCCCTCATGCCGCTCACGGTGATGACCCGCAAGCCGGAGCAGACCCGGGTACTGCATCAGGTGGACGCCATTTACACCTTCAATCTGCTGCGCTTCCTGCGCGCCATGCGGCGCAGCCGCCTGTTCATCAACGGCGGCGGCAGCCTGATCCAGGACAGCACCTCGAGCCGCTCGCTCTATTTCTACCTGTTCACCATCTGGGCCGCGCACCGGCACGGCTGCCGCGTGCTCATGTACGGCTGCGGCATCGGCCATGTCCGCAAGCCCTTCAACCGCCGCCTCTCCCGCGCCATCCTCGACCGCAACGTGGACATCATCACGCTGCGCGATCAGGTCTCCCGGGACGAGCTGCGCGCCATGGGCGTCACCCGCCCCGACGTGCGCGCCGCCGCCGATCCGGCCTTCAGCCTTCAGCCCGCCCCGGCGGAGGACGCCGACGCCTATCTGCGCGCCCAGGGGGTGCCGGAGGGCGAATATTTCTGCATCTCCATCCGGCGCTGGAAGGATTTTGACCGCTTCGACGTCTTTGCCGACGCCGCCGACTATGCCGCCGCCAAATACGGCCTGCACACGGTCTTTATGCCGATCGAGCAGCCGACCGACGTGCCTCCCTCGCAGCTGACCGCGGAAAAGATGTCCGCGCCCTACACCATCATCCAGACGCCGGAGGACGTGCCTCTGACCATCGCCGTGCTGGGCCGGATGCGGCTGGTCTGCGCCATGCGCCTGCACGCCCTGGTCTTTTCCGCCGCGGCGGACGCCCCGTTCATCGCGGTGTCCTACGACATCAAGGTCAGCTCCTTTATGCGCTACATCGGCGCCGACGCCTGCTGCGGGCTCGAGTCGCTCGACGCCGCCTGGCTGCGCGCCCAGATCGACCGCATGATGACCGCGCCCCGCGACGCCGCGCGCTTCTCGGCCCGCCTGCGGGAGCTGGAGCGCGAAAACAGCCGCGCCGCGCGCGAAATACTGGAAAAATAAGCTGGAGGTCAACAAGCTATGAAATTAGGTATTGTAGGACTGCCCAACGTCGGCAAGAGCACGCTGTTCAACGCCATCACCAACGCCGGCGCGGAGTGCGCCAATTACCCCTTCTGCACCATCGAGCCCAACGTGGGCACGGTGGCCGTCCCCGACAAGCGGCTCGATTATCTCGCCGCGATGTACAGCCCGAAAAAATACACCCCGGCCGTCATCGAGTTCGTGGACATCGCCGGTCTGGTCAAGGGCGCCTCCAACGGCGAGGGCCTGGGCAACAAGTTTCTGAGCAACATCCGCATGACCGACGCCATCGTCCATGTGGTGCGCTGCTTTGACGATCCGAACGTCATCCATGTCGAGGGCAGCACCGACCCGCTGCGCGACATCGACATCATCGACCTCGAGCTGATTATGGCCGACGTCGAGATGGTGGAGCGCCGCGTCGACAAGGCGCGCAAGGCCGCCAAGGGCGGCGACAAGAAATTCCTGCATGAGGCCGAAACCTTTGAGCGCCTGCTGGCCCACCTCAACGCCGGCAAGAGCGCGCGCAGCTTCGACTGCCCGCCCGAGGACCGCGAGCTGATCGCCACCTCCGAGCTGCTGACGCTCAAGCCGGTCATCTATGCCGCCAACATGGACGAGGACGGCGTCGCCCACTATCGGGACAATCCCTATTACCATCAGGTGCGCGAACGCGCCGAGGCCGAGGGCAGCCAGGTGCTCCCCATCTGCGCCAAGGCGGAGCAGGAGATCGCCGAGCTCTCCGGCGAGGACAAGCTGATGTTCCTTGAGGAGATGGGGCTGGAGGAATCGGGCCTCGACCGTCTGATTCAATGCTCCTATACCCTGCTCGGTCTGATCTCCTTCCTGACCGGCGGCGCCGACGAGGTGCGCGCCTGGACCATCACGCGCGGCACCCGCGCCCCGCAGGCCGCCGGCAAGATCCACACCGATTTTGAGCGCGGCTTCATCCGCGCCGAGGTCATCGCCTTTGAGGACCTCAAGAAATGCGGCTCGATGACCGCCGCCAAGGAAAAGGGCCTGGTGCGCAGCGAGGGAAAGGAATATGTCATGCAGGACGGCGACGTCGTCCTGTTCCGCTTCAACGTATGACGTCCCGGGAGCGCTACCATGCGCTCGACGTGCTGCGCGGCCTGTCGCTGCTGCTGATGATCTGCCACCATTTCGCGGTCGATCTCGTCGGCAACGGCCTGCTGCCCTTCTGGCTGCTTGACAACATCCCCTTCCGCGTCGTGCAGCCAATCTTCGCCTCCGCCTTTGTCGCCCTCTCCGGGGCCTCGAGCCGCTTCGGACACAGCAATCTCCGCCGCGGCCTCAAGCTCTGCCTGGCCGCCGCCGCCATCAGCCTGGTCACTTGGCTGATGGGCGAGGGGATGTTCATTCGCTTCGGCATCCTGCATTTTCTCGGCGCCATGAGCCTGCTCTATGCTCTGGTCGGCCCGCTGTTCGAGAAAAGCCGCATCCCAGGCTGGGTCTGGCTGGCGCTCTGGCTGGCCGGCTACCACATTTTTCCGCTCTACACCGCCTCGCGCTGGCTGTGGCCGCTCGGCTTTATCAACCCCGGCTTCGCGTCGGCGGACTACTACCCGCTGCTGCCCTGGGCGTTCATGTATTTCTTCGGCGCCTGGGCCGCCGTGCCAATCATGGAGCACCGGCTTCCCGCCTGGTTTTACTCCGTCCGCGGCCGCTTTTTCGAATGGGTCAGCAAATGGAGCTTCTGGATCTATCTGCTGCATCAGATCCCGCTTTACGGCCTGACGCTGCTGCTGGTGAAGCTCCGCGGCTGAAGCGTATTCCGCGCCCTCTTTTCGGGAACAATAGCCCGAAAGGGGCAACGACTAAGGGATATATAATTCCCGGAATAATCGGCATAGTTGGTTTCGACCGGCTATGCCGTTATTCTTTGTCTGCCGGGATGTCCACGGCTCTGATGCAGTTGTAGACGATTTGGATTCTCCGCTGCGGGTGCCCATTGACTTTCTCCGTCTGGAACACGATGATCTTCTCGACGAACTCCCGGATGATCTCTGCGTCCAGCTTCTGGATGTCCGTGTACTTCCGCACCAGTGCGAGGAAGTGGTCTGCATTCATGGATTTTTCCTTTGCATTGTCAAGATACTCCTGCAGCTCGGCCACACGGGTTTCCAGCTGCCTCTGTTCTGCTTCGTAGGCAGCGGACATCTTGGCGAAGCGCTCGTCGCTGATCTTGCCTTCCACGTTGTCCTCGTAAATGCGCCGAATCAGCGTATCCAGCTTGTCCATCCGCGCCTTTCCCTGTTCGTACTCCCGGCGAGAATCACGGAGGCTCTGATTGAGCGCCTTTTCCGAATTCTTCGTCACCATCTGGATGAAGTCCGCTTCGTGGTCCCGCGCAAAGGATGTCACCCGGCGCAGGTCGGCAAGAAGGAGCTCCTCAATCACATGGTTGGGAATCTGGTGGGAGGTGCAGACGGCCTTTCCCTTCTTCCGGTAGGTCGCGCAGACCATGTACTCGTTCTGCGGCAGTTTCACGCCACGCACCTGGTAGAGCTTTTTCCCGCAGTCTGCGCAGTACACCATCCCGGAGAGCACCGGCATTTCGCCCATCGGCGTCGGCCTGCGTCGGCCTTCACGGATGCGCTGCACCGTATCGAAGGTGTCCTCGTCAATGATGGCTTCGTGGGTGCCTTCAAACACCTGCCAGTCTGCCGGATTGTTCCAGACTGTCTTTTTGATCTTGAACGACTTTTTATGCGTCTTGAAGTTTACAAGGCATCCGAGGTACTCGCGGTGAGCAAGGATGTCCGCGACGGTCCCTGAACTCCACCCGAACTGGTCCTCTGGGGCCTGTGCCGGTGTCCCGACACCCTTCGACCGGAAATAAGCCGAGGGCGTCAAAATGTGTCTGCGCTTGAGCTCTTTCGCAATCTGCGAGGTACCGTACCCGGCCATACACAGGTGGAAAATCTCCTTGACCACGGCTGCGGCCTCGTCGTCCACGATCCAGTGCATCTTGTCCTGTGGGTCCTTGACGTAGCCGTAGGGCGGATTCGTACAGAGCGGCTTTCCAGCATTGCCCTTGGCTTTGAACACGGCTCTGATCTTGCGGCTGGTGTCCTTGGCGTAAAACTCGTTGAACAGGTTGATGAACGGCGTCATGTCGTTCTCGGTGCCGTTGATGCTGTCCACACCGTTGTTGATGGCAATGAACCGAACATCGTTGTTCGGGAACACCATCTCCGTGAGCATCCCGACCTGCAGATAGTCACGGCCTAATCTGCTCATGTCTTTGACAATCAAGGTTCCGACGAGCCCATCGTCGATCATGGCGCTGAGCCTCTGCCAGTCCGGTCTGTCGAAGGAAGTTCCACTGTAACCGTCATCTACGAACGTCTGGGTGTTGCGGAAACCATTGTCCGCAGCGTACTTCTGTAATATGTTTTTCTGGTTTATTATGCTGTTGCTGTCGCCCTGAAGCTCGTCATCGCGGGAAAGCCTGCAGTACAGGGCCGTGATTCTGTCATCGGGTGCAGCAAGCGCACTCGGCTGTCTGTTCATTTTATCTCCTTTCCGACAGCCTCAACCAGTCAGCCTGATGCCCCCTCCTCGGAGGCATCAGCATATTACCGTACTATCTGGCAGAAGTCGAGTCTGTATTCCGGATGAATTGTGTCTGTTCTGATAACTTTTCCGGCAAAGCGGCATTGTTCAGAATGAGCCGCTTTACCTTGTTATAAGCGGTCTCCCTGGCATCGGCGCTGACCAGAGATTCCACGATGTACACCGTCCCACCGATAGAAGTCTCGGTGATACGGGATTTGCCGATTTCCATATTCATAAACACACCTCTCTATCGGCAGGCGGTGTGCCTGTGGCAGCGTGAACCACCACATGCTCCTGCCCGAATGGTTACGCTGTGATCTGGATAACCTTGACGGCCTCCGGGCGAACCAGCTTGCCGTCGAGGAACTCAAAGGCGAGATAGCCGACCTGACCGTACAGGGCGAACTTCTCAACGAGCGTCCTGACGGAGACAGGCATTCTCGGCACCACCCAGTAATAGGAGAAATCACCGAAAGCCACGGGCTTGGCGTCAGTGGCCACGGAGGGCATGGCGGTGCTGATCTTCACTGGCTTGCCGAGAAGCGTATCAGCGCCTCCGCGCCAGAGGTAGTTCCCGGTATCATCCTTCAGGCCGCGCAGGTACAGCGCCGTCTCGTCGTTCATCAGCCATGTGGCATTGTCCCTGTACTCCGGCTTCACGGAAAAGTACAGCTGAACGATATCGTCAAAGGAAAGTGTAGATGTACTTCTTCCGATTTCCGCACCGTGGGTCTGGGCGAGAATGCCCGTGGGAGCACCAGTGCCGGTGCCGTTGATGAAGCCGTCGTCCTCGGCTTTGCCGAAGTTCTTGGCAAAACGCTGCGTCAGGTAGTTCTCAATGTCGAAGCTGGCGTCCCTGACGAAATCCTCGTCCAGCTTGATGAATGCCGCCAGCTTGTGAGAATCGACCGGATACTGGGTGAAATCGTCCATGCCGTCATACAGCGGGATCTCGCCATTTTCCGGCACCCACTGAGCGAGGTCTGTGGTATCCCTCGCCAGAATGCGATAGCTGACGTTGTAGGCGTTTATCACAGTCGCGATGTTGCGGAATACGCTGTGCTTTTTCAGCGCGTCGGCAAACTTGTTCTGGGCGGCATTCGGCATGGCGTAGGTGTTGGTGCCCTCCATCGCGCCGTCTGCCAGTCTGTCCCACATGGCAGCGTTGCCGCGCATGGCCAGCCAGAAGTCCCAGTCGTATGCCGGGGAGCCGGTGAGAATCATCTGTTCTTTGTAGTCCTTCATTATCTGTTACCTCCATTGTGATGAGCGTATTTGCAGAATGTGCATTCATAGAGCAGCAGGTCGCGGCTGGTCAGCGCCATGTCGATGGGCGTGAGATCGCGGCGGCATTTCGGGCACTGGATCGTCAGAGGCAACACATCAGCTGCGCGACGATCCCGGTTGGAATGGAGCCGGTAGTTGTCTCCCAGCTCGTCGGTGAGATAGAACGCACAGGCGTTCTGTGCGTATTCCTCGGAGTACGAGGTGTTTTCCGGCACCATAATGCGCGGATAGTTTGTAAGATTGCGAAGCGGATAAACTCTTGCCATTGTAAAAATCCTCCTGATTTTGATTTCTAGGGTTAATCACCCGTTTGAATTCGCTTTTTTGTGCGCGAGACCCCGCGCCGTTTTTCCGGGCGAAGGGTCGTAGAGATTGAGGCCGCCCCTCCGGGCATCGGTCATTCGACCTGGTCCTTGATGAGCTTCATGCCACGGCTGTTGCAGAACTCGATGGCGTCGGCAAAGGTGCGAAAGTACATCTGTGAAAAGCCGTAGACCACTTTCCACATCAGTGGCGCGGTCTTCTTGCTGCGCATGACGAGCACAGGTGTGCCCTTGGTATCCTTGCGCATCTCGACCCCGGCGTAGTTGTCGTCGCTGAAGCTGTTGGCATCAACGTACAGCGGCACCTCGCCGTCCTTGGCGTAGATGCCCACGGGAATCAGTTTCATGTGCGTTCTCCTTTCTTTCGTCAGGGGTGCGGAGTGACGGTCGTGCAGGTCATTTCGTACCCCTTCCTATATCGTTTTTGAAAAAATGCTATAGACGAGGAACCTATGTGAGTGTCACCGACCGTCACTTAAGGGTGGAGTTTCCGGGTCGAACTCTGTCTTCAGCCGCAATCCGTATACCACCCGCCCGGAATTGGTGCGTCTCCGGCTGTACCCGGCAAACTCGACAGCGGCGTAGAAGTCGGTCGTGCTCCGGGTGTACTCTCCGGTCCGCTGGCTGTATAATCTGTACTGCGTATACAGATCGCCGGACCGGGCGGTATAGGACGGGCCTACCTCACAGCAGTCTTCGATGAAGCTGGCCAGCCAGTCGCTGTTTTCCCTGTAGGAGGCTGTGGCGGCTTTGACGCATTCCGGCTGCTCGATATGAAAGTCGGCCTTGATGACCGCCTCCGCGCCTTGGATGATCCATGTGAGAATCGCCTCGGCAGCGTTATCGAACAGATAGTCGGTGTAATTCTTCCGGTCGCTGCTTCCCTCGATCCGGGCGTTGAACGGCACCACGATGAGCCGTCGCCATGTGCCGGGATCGTTGGCTCCCACCTTCGGCAGATGGTTTGTGTACAGGACCAGCGTGTGAGTCGGGGTGAAGCTGAACGGCTTCTTGAACTTCTTCTCAGCGAAAATCTCATCCGTGGAACTGGTCTGCTTGACGAATGACGAGCTCAGCCGCATCCCTTCCTCCAGCTCGGAAGAGATGATGAGCCGCTTGTTTTCTGTCTCAGCGAGCTCCGGTTTGACATTCCGCTTGCAGCCGACCGTCAGGGTGTCTGCGGAGAGGTGGCCGCTGTAGGTGCCGAGAACACGGGAAATGGAATTCCAGAACGTGGATTTCCCGTTCCGGCCTTCCCCGTAGGCGATGATGAGTGCCTCCACGTATACATGCCCGATGGCGGCAAGCCCGACGATCTTCTGGACGTAGGCTTTCAGGTCCTCGTCGCCGCAGAAGAAGATGTTGATCGCGTCCTCCCATATCTCCGCTCCCTTGGTACCGGGAGCCACGGCGGTACACTTGGTGATGTAGTCCTCGGCCCGGTGAGGCAACTTGCCCTCGACGCCTTTCCGCAGGTCCACTGTGTAATCCGGGGTGTTCAGCAGGAAGCCGTCCTTGTCGAGCTCCCTGTGGTCGATCTCGACCATCGGGTGCGCTTCCTTCAGCGTGGCCGACAGATACCGGGAATCCCGGCGCTTGATGACGAACTTCTTGTAGGCGATAGCACCGAGATTGGCGTTGTAGGCTTTCAACTGTTCGTCGCTCATGTGCCCCACGGCGTTTTTGCCGAAAGTGGCGATGAGGTCGTTGACACCGGTCTTTTCCATGTATTCCTCGGTGTCCGCGATGTGCTTCGTGGCCTCCTTCAACTGATCGTCGGTGAAAGCGTCCAGCGCTCCCTGTGCCCTCGGCATGGATTCCTGCCAGCACACCCCGTCGTAGACGATGTAGTCCGTAGCCGGGGAATACCGGACGTGGTCCCGGCAGAACTTGGCGAAAGCGTATGCCTGTCCCAGATCGGAATAGTCTTCCGGCTTTCGCGGCGTGGGATTGTTGAACTCCTCCGGCGAAACGTAGCCGTCCCGGAGGGAAGCCTTGCAGCCGAACTTGACCGCGCTCTGCCAGATGGAAGTGAGCTCCTTGTGCGACAGCGGAGGATTACAAAGCTTTGCCTGTTCCAGAAATCGTTTCCGAGCTTCCTCCGTGACGCCATACCGGATGACCAGCTTCCCGGCAATCTGGGAGAGGGTGCTGTTGCGCTGCCCCTCCGGTATGGTGCCGTCCGAGAAATCCAGAACGGCCTCCGGGGAAGCGGCTGGCTGCTTGGGCTCCGGTGCCGCCTGTCCCTTCATGAACTCATTCAGATTCATCGTCGGCACCTCCGTGGTATTCCACAACCGGGTCTTTCACCCCGAAGAAGAACCGGGCAGCGTCCTTGGCCTTGGTGTCGAAATACGGGAAGAACTCGATAACCGAATCCTTCAACTGCCGGTAGAACGCGCTGTCCGTGGTCGGCTCGATGGGAAAGACGACATGGAACCTCGGCCTGGGGCTGTACTTGCCCTTCCTCTTCATGTGGTGGCGGCTGTAGATGACATAGAACGGCACACCGGGGAATGCCGCCTCTACATCGGGCGGGTCCTTCCACTCGTCGGCGTCCTCCGAATGATCGTTGTCACAGTCAAACGGCAGACAGTCAGAGCAGAAGAAATCCTCGATGGCTCTGTGGCATTCCCGGTACTCGGCAAACACCTGATCGAACCGGACGGCTTCTTTCAGATCATCCGGTGTGGTGACCGTGTGCTTCTCCGGGTACCGGGTGTTGAACTTGTTTTCCCGGCAGTTTGCCGTGTAGAGCGTGATCGGCTTCATGGCGGACGCCTCCTTTCTGATTTTTCATGCTGTGCTTCTCCTTTCCGAGGAGATTGCTCCTCACCATACGGAGCGAAAATCAGGTTTTTGTACAGGTGTTTTCGGATTATTTTTGAAATTTCTTTTTCGCGGCCTCCAGCGATTCTTGAACGGCGTTGACACTTGTGTGCTCGGCAGCGGCGATCTGACGCACAGTCAGGCCGTTCGCCTTCAGGACCATCCGGCGCAGCTGGGTGTCGGTGAGCTGGGGAAGGACCTTGGAATCGACCTTTTCTCTTGCTTCCTGCATTTCCTCCTTCCGGATAAGAATCTCTTCCGGAGTCATGTGGGGATCAGCGTAGTCCTCGCCCTCGTACTCCGTTGCCTCGATATGGTACGGACAGTACTTTCGCTGTAAACGATCTGCGTTTCGTTCCTTCCTGTAGCTGTCCAGAATGAATCTGCCGACCTCGTCGGTGACCTCCACCTGTGCGTAAGTACCGTCTGCCAATCTGTAGTTGATAAACATTTCCGTCCCTTTCCGCTTGAAAACGGAGAGAGCCGGAATGCACAGGGCACAAGGATAAAAGGGCCTGATTACGTGAAATGGGCGCAGTTATCCTAAGGGTACCGATAATCCATCTGCCTCACGGCGCTGATAGACTATGTGTATCCCGGCCCTATACGTAATCAGGCTTTCGATATTTTATTTGAGCGGAGCTGGTGCTCCGTAGCTCACCATTGAGCAGCTATGGGCTGCAATTGAGGGAACTCGTTCTGTCGGGCTGTCCCTCTAAGCCCCAGTCCAAGAAAAACGGTCCAAAATTAACCCCTTGCGAAAATTTCTGCATTACCTCCACTATGTTCCGAAAAATCGCACCCCAGCGTGGACACTGGCACGCTCTCCACTATACGGAGCTTTCAGCAGCGCTTTGGGGCCCCTTTGTCAGAGATCTTTTTCTGGCCGCTTCCAATATCCACTGGAGGTCCAGAAGCCGGATTGACGAAGGCATCAGCACATTTTTTCGCAGCCTCTCACCATACGGATATTTCGAGCGGCTTTTGATGGGGTGTTTGCTCTTTATCCAATGGAGGTGAGCATGCGATTTTGACAAGCCATCGGTTTCCCTCACTTCCCACTGGAGACAAACGGCTGTTTTGAGCGAAAAAAAAGCCCTCCTACCGTGTAGCCACGGAAAGAGGGCGAATCTGACGAAATGGGCAAAAAATCCTCCGCCTTGTGGCGAAGGAACATAGCAACATGCGTGCGATAGATATCGAGAATTTCGATATCTATCTTGATTTTTGTTTTGCGCCATGTTATAATGGCCGCATCAGTTTCTGAAGAAAGGTGGTCCTTATGAACAAAGGAGTCAACTATTCAATGTTCTATGATATTCTTCTAAATCTTCGAGAAGACTTTCATAGTTATGGACGTATTGATGATTCAAATGCTAAACTCGACGAAATGATTAAACTGATTTGTGTCAGTTACGCTATGGCGCTAAAGGGCAAGCGCTTCAATTTAGAATACATACGATCTGTTGCTGAAGAGCAATTCGCTGATCAAGAAAAAACAGCAGAAGCACTCAGGTATATTTGTGAAGCGGAGCTCAAAGATACTTTGTTTGCAAATGAAGATGGGACATGTATTTTTGGCACCAATCCCACCCTTGCGATTCAGCCCACAGAAAACGATTTTGCCCAAAGGCTAATAGCCGAAATTGAAAAAATCGATTTTGTATATTTGATTGAAAATAGAAGCTACTCTGAATTTGACCTTGTAAATGAATGCTTTGGTCATTTCGTGCGCGAGAATTTTCGAAATAACAAGGAAGATGCGCAGTATATGACGCCATATGAGATATCACAGCCTATTCTCGACATACTCTTCCATGATATGGAAGAAAGCGGATACTTTGGGCTTGATAATCTTGAAAACTTCAGGGTAATGGACCCGACGTGTGGGGTAGGCACTCTGCTTATTGAAAGCTCATCACACTTTACAAAATACATTGAGAAAACCGTATCTGATCCAGAGAAGAGAGAAAGAATCATTCATCGATTTAGAAACACAGGCATTATAGGCCAAGATAAAGTTGATAGAATGGTTCGCCTGTCAAAGATCAATGCTCTGTTACTTGGAAGCAACGCGTCAAATATAAACGAAGGGAATAGCATCATCGGCCATAGCAGCATTGAAAAGTACACGGGAACTGTAGATTTGATATTCACTAATCCGCCTTTCGGCGCTGAATACAATAAAACCGAATTAGACGTTAATGAATTTCCAATATTAAGAAGCAGCGATCTTTCCGCAAAAACATTATCTTCTGAACTACTGATGCTTGACAGGTGTATTCATTTATTGAAGCCCGGTGGATATCTTGCTATTGTGCTTCCGGACTCTGCTTTTGCATCAAAAGGAATCTATTCAGTATACCGGGATCATCTAATGAGGGAATACGACATATTAGGTGTTGTTGGTCTTCCTTCTGTTACTTTCGCACAAGCGGGGACTCGTACAAATACTTGTATTCTTATTCTTAGAAAACAAAAGCCTAATGATATGGGCAAAATGTTTATGGCCGATTGTAAGGATCTTGGGTATATTGTAAAAGAGCGAGTCGGTGTTCCTGTGAAAATCGAGCAGGGCAAAAACGAGATGTGTGAAATTGCAGATCGTGTTATTCATGCCGATCAAGGATCAAAGATACTAAGCGTAGAGCCCTCAGTTACAATAATTGACGAGACTGATTATGTTGGAAATAATTTAAAACCAAGTTTCTATGCAGCAGAACGTTTTAGAACAATTAGCACATTAACAGATTCGGTTAAGGAAGGCTTCTGTATCAAAAAGCTCGGTGACATTGTAGATTTTGTTGCTGTTGGAAGAAAAAGCTACATGGTATCAGATTCTGTAAAACACATTAGCGTTTTACATGTAAATGCCAACTGCACTATTGCTTTTGATGAGGTGGAGCAATTCAATCCGATTTCAAAAGGAAGGGAATGCTTCCCTGGAGAGCTCATTTTTTCAAAAATCAACCCTCGGATTCCACGTATGGCGGTTATTCCCGAACGTCCCACACGACTGGTGTGCTCAAATGAATTTGAAATAATGCGGTCAAAGGGAATCATCGGAATGTATGTTCTGTGCTTCTTATTAAAAACGAAAAGTGTAATGAATCAAATAGAAAACCTGACTTCCGGGACATCTTCTTCTCATAGCAGAATAAAAAGAGAACAATTAGCTGATATTTTAGTCCCTATTCCTACGATGCCCGAATCAGTAGAACGATTTGCTGAGCTTGACCGTCTGTTATCTGATGCTGTGCAGCGAGTTTATTCCGCCGAGGATATTATTTCTGATCAGTTCACTTACCTGAATAGTTTATAGCTTTTTATAGATATGGGAGCAAAGCAGATGATTCTGTTGCTCCCATTCTATTTAGAAAACACTTATTACTGGCACTCCATCAACTATATCCGCTCGGAATATTAGTGAAGCGCCGATATTGTCTTCAAGCGGTATCTCCAATTTATCAAATCCATTAGCCCGGCCATTACCATGTCGTGCAAAGTTTTCATCTGTTCCATTCCTTGGAGGGAATAGTTGAAAATTGATGCTTTTGTGGTTCGGGTCTGCAAATTTGGGATATCCTAATTTCTGCATCCATTCTTTATATCTTTCCCTAAGAAGAAGATGTTTATGTATATCAACCCTCCAAATTCTGATACGATATTGATTGTACGTGTTTAGGTCTATCGACAGTAGAAAGATTGCTTTGTAATCAAGAAATCGCTCCATGATATCAACGGAAACCGAGTTAAAGTTCCATCTTGGAGCAGTCGCGCCATTCTTATCAAGAGAATCTATGAAGTTGGCCCCCTTAACTTCAGAGCCGTCGCACAAATCATCTCCTTTGCCGCGCATCCCTTGTCCCGCGATCTGTGTCTGTAAGGAAACAAGATGTTGTGCTATATAACCAGTATCAATCATTGATGATTGAGCAGTTACAAGGCTCCAGTGAGATAACATATTCTTCTGATCTACAATTTGCTCCTGAATTAACGCTGTGGCAAGAGCTATCCGTTGTTCACGGGAAAGATGCTGGAGAATATCGTTGGAAAGAATTACCCTATCTGCTACTGGGATTGCATCAACATTCATACCAGCGGTAATCCTTTTCAGGTTGTTATTAATGTCCTCTGGTGTACTGTTCGAAATTGCCTCCTCAAACGCACGGCAGTATCGCTGAATATCTGGCATAAAACGCGCTCCCTTCTATTGATTGGTCTGTCAATCAGCTTCTCTACATAATCCGCAATCAAGCACACTTGGGTCATAGTGACATGGAATGTACTCTGCGCCGTTCCATTCTGCAATTAGCAAAACGGGATACTCTAAATTTCCGCACATATTTGTAAACCTATCTGTGTTTTCATTTACCGGTGGATGCAACTGAAAATTGGTGCTTCTGATTATTCCACTTGCCAGCTGTGAGTACCACTTTTCTGCTACAGCCCTAAAAAGACGATCATATTGTGGGCGGACTACCCAGACTCTTGCCCTTTGCCTTCCGTTTTCGGGATTTTGGTCCCATAGGACAAAAAATAGATACGGCATCTGGTCAAGGTAAGCCATTGTTCCAGCCAAACTGCTTTGTGTACCTGCTTTTATAACGCCATTAAATCGGACGCGATCTATTGAAAACCATGCGTTTGCGGATTTCACATCTGACCCATCTTCAAGATCTTGTCCCTTCTGTCTCGCCAGTCCACGAATACCTGTCAACGTGCTAATAAGTATCTGTGACCATGCTCTGGAATCTTCCGGTGCTGGTTGAGCTGTAATTGAGGCAAAACGTTGGCCTTCAAAAAAATGTGCATGATGCGTATTTAGTACTTCAAGGGCGTCTGTTAATTGCTTTGGTTGCACTGTTTTCATCCTTTCCTGCGTTGTTACTCTGAAAGATCAACATTATAGTTTTTCAAATAACTCATGCAGAGTAATACCGAAGCCGTCAGCTATTTTCTTGATATTTACAATAGCGATATTCCTTTTGCCTGCTTCGACAGAGGCGTAATACGTTCTGTCCATCCCAATTTTTAGAGCAAACTTTTCCTGGCTTATTCCTTCTTGATTGCGTAGCTCTTTTAGGCGCTGACCGAATTCTTCAGTAATCATAGACACACCTCCATGTGTGTATTCTACAAGTACACGGATTATAAAACAACGGATTATAAGCAACAGTCAGGGCTTTACTCAAGAAAAATGAGCCGCCCACGGATGAAGGCGACTCAAATCACAATGAATACGATACTGTTTAGGGCAGCGGGAGCAATTCTGCTGCTCTTTCATTTTGCCCGAATGCCAGCGGCCACAGGCTGTTCTGACATAAATCCATCCGAAGGGAGGTGATTCCGATGCAGTACAAAATCCCGAAGGAAGGAGGTGCCAGCGATGCCAATTATCGAAGCAGCGCCTGACGCGCAGCTGGCCAGCGATTCTCATGCCGAAAAGTTGGATGCCGAGCGTATTGAGCGTTCCCGGAAACAAGGTACCAATAAAGATGGCCGGGAGCAGGAAAAACAGCGCATCCGGGATACCATTGAAAAGAACCGGCGCGGTGAGAGAAAGGTCACTGTCATCGAGCCGGAAAAGAAGGAATATGCCTATCAGGACGGCTCTTTGAAACTGCGTGTGGCGGCATACTGCCGTGTGAGCACACAGGAGGAGGCCCAGGTCGGCAGCTTTGAAATGCAGGTCCAGCACTTCCAGTCCGTGATCGAGAACAATCCGCAATACGAAATGGTCAAAATATACACGGATGAAGGGGTGTCCGGAACATTGGTAGACAAGCGGAAAGGCTTCCGGGAGATGATCGACGACGCCAAGGCCAGGAAGATCGATCTGATCTTGACCAAGAGCATCAGCCGGTTTGGAAGAAACATTGCGGACATCCTGACCACACTGAAGGAACTGAATGATCTCCCGCGCCCGGTGGCCGTTACCTTCGAATCCGAGGGTATCAGCACCAGCAATGGTGGCAACAAGCTGATTATCTCTATTCTGTCCGCTCTGGCTGAGCTGGAGAGTCAACAAAAGAGCATCGCCATCAAGGAGGGCATCCGCTACCGGATGCAGGAGGGGCTNTACAAATNCTCCTGTANANAACNNNATCGGNTACTANCGNGANTANANCGGNNNNGTNAAAATCGAGCCTGCCGAGGCCGAGATTGTACGGTATATCTACGACAGCTTTCTGGAAGGCGCGTCTCCGCAGGATATTGCCGATGCGCTTACCGAGCAAGGCATCCATTCTCCGAAAGGCATGGAGCGCTGGCCAGCCGGGACCATCCGCAGCATCCTCTCCAACGAGAAATACTGCGGTGACGTTCTGTACCAGAAAACCTATACCAAAGACTTTTTAACGCACAAATCTGTAGTGAACCGGGATATCCTTACCCAGTGGCATTGGGAGAATGACCATGCCGCCATTATCGAGCGCAGTACATGGGAAAAGGCCAACAGCTTCTTCGGGAAGGTAGAAATGGGTCGCACAGGAAGGCCGTGGCAGCGATGCAGAAGAAATTCGTCATCGCCAGAATCAAGAGCGGTGTCCTGCGCGGCTTTTTTCTCATCGACACGGAGTGGAGTAAGGAAGACCGGGAAAAAACAATCAACATGATCGAGGGCTCCGGGCAGGAGCCAGAAAGGATTTTATAGTGGCTATCAATTTTTCAAACATCAATCTTGAGGTTATCGACGTCACCGTAAACGCATCGCCGGACATCTTTGTGAATGTGAACGGCGTCACCTTTTCCAAGCGTGTTCTGGAAGATCTGAACTACCCGCAATATGTGCAGTACTGCTACGATGCCGCCCAGCACATTTTTGCCGTTCGCGTCTGCAAGAGCAACGTGGATAAGGCTGTGTCGTTCTCGAAGCCCAAGGCCGAGCAGACGGCTACGGTCAGCACCACGAACAAGAATATCCATGATGTGGTCGCCAAGATGATCCCGGACTACGATCCCAAGAAGCGCTACAAGGTGGTCGGCTACTTTGATGCCGATAACCGTGTCGTGATGTACGATATGTCCGAGGCCGTTGAATCGGCATTCCGCGCCCAGAAGTAATCCGGCAAGGCGCACACTATTTTCAAAGAGAGCGCTACGGCAGGATTATCGCGTCCTGCCGCAGTTGCCGTATTCGGTTATTCGCATTCGCCAGTCAGAATGAACCGGACGTACTCTTTGCGATGTTCCTCCAGCCAGAGCACCAGATCGAAGAACTCAAGCTCGTAGGCCAGCCGCTGGACGGTGTTGACGTCGAACATATTCGCCATGCCGGTGTCCCGGATGGCAAGAATCTGCCCCCTAATCTCATCGGTCATCGTTGCACACCATCTTCCGTACAAGGTCCTCCCCGAAGGCGACATTCAGGCCGCTACCGTTATCCCACCGGACCATGATGGAGCCGATGTCGTCCACACCGGTGACCGTTCCGAGCGTCCCGATGGGTGGTGCCTGAACATCGTCCATCTGGAGCAACTCCACCCGTGTTCCCGACGTGAACCGGGAGCGCAGGTCTTTCAGGGCTCTCTCGCTGATCACTCGCATACCGGCACCTCCTCCTTTGCGGGAGCGCCGTCGCGCCATGCGCTGTTGCCGGAGAGGTTGCGGAGCAGGATTTTCCGGGCGTCCTTGTAGTCGGCTCCGATGAAGCCCAGTCGGAGGAGGAAGCAGCGGAATGCGTATTTCTCGTTTTCTGCCGGGTGCTCCGTGGCGCTGACGCGCTTCTGCTCCTTGCTCATGTGGCAAAGGGCTGCAATCAGCTGTGTGTACGCCTTGGCCTCGTCAGCATTGGGTACCAGCGTGAACCAGGGGAAGGAAATCGTCTCCTCGGTGACTACAATGGGCGTGTCGCTGATGCCGAGCGCCTTCTTGATGAGTGTGCCCTTCGCTTCGAGCAGGTTCGTCAGGTTGCCGACCGCAGCGGCCTCCAGCGGAAGGGTGACCGTCAGGCCGATGGGCTCCTGCGGCTCAGTGGCTTCCGTGGCCTTGTCCTCTGCGGTGAAGCCCTTCTCGGCAAGGCTCTGGAGAAGGCTGCTGAGCCGCTCCTCGTCCTCGCAAACAATGCTGCCGTCGCGCTCGACCGTGATGCAACAGACCTCGTAGGCGCTGGTGGGCATTCCCTTGTAAACGGGCTTCTTGCCGGTGATCTCCGCAATCGCGGCTACAAGGGCTTTTCTGGTGGTTCCGGCTAAATTCATCTTCATGGTTCAGTCCTCCTTTACGGTCATCTTGAATGCCGGGATGAGGACGTGCTCATCGCTGCCGAAGTGTGTGTAGCGGTCGCGGATTTTCACGATCCCGTCAAGGCTGCAGCCGAGTTCCTCGAACCGGGCGATTGTGGTGATCAGGCTGGAGAAGGTGGAGCTGATGGTGAATTCCCGGATTCCGCTTTCGCGGCAGTCCCGCAGAATCTGCTCGATGTCCTCGTCCCAGATGACCTCTGCGAAGTTCGGCAGGTCGTTCCCGGCCTCTTTGCTGTAAAGGTAAGCCTGCGCCAGTGTGCGGTTCAGCTTGATGGCTTGCCAGTCCTCTCTGGTTTTCGCGTTCTCGATGACTTTGATTGTGTACTTCATGGTGCGTACCTCCTTGAGTGTTTTCCCTTTCGGTACGTACATATATTGCTCTACCGGGGAAGAATAGCAAGTAATATGTGCCGCAGAAATTGATAACTTTTTGTGTCTGCCCGGACATAAAAAAACGGCCACGCAGGAGCATTTCTACTCTTGCGTGACCGCTTTCTCAGGTTGGCTGCTTGGGGCTTCACTCGGTTAATTCAGTTTTTCTGCAAATCCCTAAGTGAAGGCCCCAAAAAGGGGGCGTTTTCTTTGCGAAAGCTCGCGGCCGGGCTGCTGGTGTGCTTCATTCTGCTGACGGCGGGCGGGATCTACGCCCTGCTGACCATCGGCTCGCCCTATGTCTGCGACTGGCTCTGCGTCCGGGCCGCCCGGGCCGCCGCCGCCGGCAGCGACCGCCGCGCGGAGGCGCTCTACCGCCGGGCGCTGGCCCTTGAGCCGGACGACAGCGACGCCCGCATCGCCCTGGCGCGCTTCTATGCAGACCGCGCGCGCTTTTCCGCGGGCGAGGCGCTGCTGGAGGCGGGGATCGCCCGCTTTCCCGGCGGCACGCCGCTCTACCTGGCGCTCTCCGCGCTCTATCTGCGCGAAGGGCAGATCGACCGGGCCGTGCAGCTGCTCGACCGGGCCGCCGATTCCTATGCGGCGCTGGCGCTGAGCGCGCGGCGGCCGCCGGTGCGCGCGCTGCCCCGGTCCGGGAGCTATACGGGCCCCATCGACTTCACGCTGCAGACCGAGCCAGGCGTCGGCTATCTCTACCAGCTCCGCGGCTGCTGGGAGGCGTACACCGGGGCGGTGCGCCTCACGGAGGGCTCCCCCACCGTCCGGGTCGTGGCGATCAGCGCCGACGGCATTCCCTCGCGGATCATGACCTGGCGCTACACCCTGCGCGCGGCGGTGCCGGCGCTGAGCGCTCCGGATCTGCTCCGCTGCCCCTTCTGCGGCGAGACCTTCCGCGCGCCGGCGGACGCGCGTTGACAGCGCCGGTCCGCCATGGTAAAATATGGCCTGTGAGCCGGCGCGTTCGCGCCGGCTTTGATGCTGTCAGCACAGGAAAGGACGATCTCACATGAGGGAACTGCTCCGGGCGGACGGGCTGTGCAAATCCTTCCGGCTCTCGCCCAAACAGCAGCGGCTGGAGCACACGCACGACAAGCTGCGCCGCGCCGTCAACGATCTGAGCTTCTCCGCCAATGAGGGCGAAATCTTCGGTCTGCTCGGTCCCAACGGCGCCGGCAAGACCACGACGCTGCGCCTGCTGGCGACGCTGATCCGCCCCGACCGCGGCGACGCCCGCATCGACGGCTATTCCGTCGTCTCCCAGCCGGACAAGGTGCGCGAGCGCATCGGCTTCCTCACCAGCGAGCTCAAGCTGGAGGATTTTTTCACCCCCAACTATCTTTTTGATTTCTTCTCCGATCTGCACCGCGTGCCGCCCGACCTCCGCGCCGCGCGCAAGCAGGCGCTCTTCGCCACCTTCGGGATCGACAAGTTCGCCGAGGTCAAGGTCGCCGAGCTGTCCACCGGCATGAAGCAAAAGGCCTCGCTGGCTATCTCCCTGGTCCACGATCCCGCCATCATCATCTTCGACGAGCCGACCAACGGCCTGGACGTGCTGACGGCGCGCACCGTGACCGATTTTCTGCTGCGCCTGCGCAGCCAGGGCAAAACCGTCATCGTCTCCACACACATCTTCAGTCTGATCGAACGGGTCTGCGACCGCGTCGGCGTCATCATCGACGGCAGCATGGCGGTCTGCGGCACGCTGGACGAGGTGCGCGGCGGCATGAGCCTCGAGGACCGCTTCTTCGATCTCTATGCGGAAAGGATGGGCCAAGACACATGAAAAGTGCGGTTCTGACCATCTTCAAAAAGGAGCTTGCCCGCTTTTTCGGTGACAAGCGGCTTGCCTTTACAACGATTCTGCTTCCTGGCCTGATGATCTATCTGGTCTATTCCTTCATGGGGACGGCGCTGCTCAACAAGTACTCCGTCGACCAGGACTATGTCTACTCCATTGAGATCGAGCATCCCGCCGCGGGCGTGGAAACGGCCCTGCAGGGCGCCGGCCTCCAGTGGACGGCGGCGGCCGACGAGGCGGACGCCAGGGCCCGCATCACCGCCCAGAAGCTCGATCTGCTGATCGTCCTCCCCGACGGCTTCGACGACGCGGTGGCCGGCTACACGCTGTCCTCCGGCGTCCCGGCGCCGCAGATCGCCCTCTACTACAATTCCGCCTCCACCAAATCGGCGGCCGCCTTTCGCCTGGTCTCCTCCGCGCTGGAGGCCTATGAAGGCACGCTGACCAACAAGTTCGACATCAACGGCGGCGACGGCCCGTTCGACCTCGCCACGGCGGAGGATTCGACCGGTTCGATCTTCTCCTCGATGCTGCCCATGCTGCTGATGATCTTCCTGTTCAGCGGCTGCATGGCGGTGGCGCCGGAGTCGATCGCCGGGGAGAAGGAGCGCGGCACCATCGCCACCCTGCTCGTCACCCCGGCGCGGCGCAGCGACATCGCCATCGGCAAGATCACCGCGCTGTCGCTCATCGCGCTGCTGGCCGGCGCCTCAAGCACCCTCGGCACCGTGCTGGCGCTGCCCAAGCTGATGGGCGGCGCGGAGGAGGGCATCTCCGGCAAGGTCTACCGCCCGCAGGACTACCTGCTGCTCGGCATCGTCATCCTCTCCACCGTGCTCGTCCTGGTCACGATGATCTCGCTGATCTCCGCCTTCGCCCGCACCACCAAGGAGGCGCAGGGCTACATCACGCCGCTGATGATCCTGGTGATGCTGGTCGGCGTCACGGCGATGTTCGGGAACGGCGCCAGCACCCGCCTGTTCGCCTATTGCATCCCGATCTACAACAGTGTGCAGTGCATGACCGCCATTCTCTCCTTCAAGGCGGTCCCGGCCCACATTCTCGCCGCCGTCGCCGTCAACCTGCTCTGCACCGGCCTGGGCGTGTTCCTGCTGACGCGGATGTTCAACAGCGAGCGCATCATTTACTCAAAATAGGCGGCTGCCGCCAAACAGAAGCCCCGCGGGGCTTCTGTTTTCTTTTTGTTCACAATTTATTCAGGCCTGCTTAAGGTTCGGGGGCAATAATGACGGCAGAAAATAAACAGGGGGGTTACTGTGATATGAAACGCAAACTCCGTCATGCTTCCCGCTGGCTTGCGGTCGCGCTTTCCCTGACGCTGGCGCTTTCCACGCTGGCCTTTGCCGCCGGCACGACCACGCCGCCCGCTTCCGGCACGGCTCCGTCCGGCACGCCGCCCACCGGCGGCACAGCCCCGTCCGGCACCCCGCCCACCGGCGGCGGCGGCGGCGCGGACACGATGACCTATGACTATTCCGGCACACTGTCCGGCGCGCTGAGCGCCGACGGCACGGACGTCTCCTCCGACGGCGAGACCACCGCCGCGACCGCCAGCGACCAGAACGCGGCCCTGGTCCAAAACGGCGGCACACTGACCGTCCAAAACGGCACGCTGACCAAATCGGGCGACGACGACAACGGCGACAACTGCAACTTCTACGGCGTCAACTCCATCGTCCTCGCCGTGGGCGACGGCAGCACGGCCTATGTGTCCGGCAGCAGCCTCAGCGCCGAAAGCGAAGGCAGCAACGGCATCTTCGCCACCGACGGCGCGACCGTCTTCGCCGACCAGGACACCATCGCCACCACCGCCGGCAACTCGCGCGGGCTGGACGCCACCTACGGCGGCACGATCATCGCCGACGATCTGGACATCTCGACGCAGGGCGACCATTGCGCCAGCCTCGCCACCGACCGCGGCGGCGGATCGATCTCGGTCACCAACAGCACGCTCTCGACCGCCGGCTCCGGCTCTCCCCTGCTCTATTCGACCGGAGACATCGAGGTCGACAACGTCACCGGCACCGCCTCCGGCAGCCAGCTGGCCGGCATGGAGGGGCTCAACACCATCCGCATCGACCACTCCGACCTGACCTCCACCATCACATCCGCCACCGCCAGCGATCCCGTGGCCGACGGCGTCATCATCTATCAGTCCACCTCCGGCGACGCCGAGGCCTCCACCGGGGAAGCGGCGCGCTTCGAGGTCTCCAACTCGACGCTGACCAGCGCCATCGAAAGCGGCGCCATGTTCTACCTCACCAACACCACCGCCAACATCGTGCTCAGCAACACCACGCTGAACTTTGACAGCAGCAAGGTCAACCTGCTGACCGTCGCCGGCAACGACGCCAACAACTGGGGCACCGCCGGCAGCAACGGCGCGACGGTCGGCTTTACCGCCCTGGGCGAGACCATCAGCGGCAACATCGACGTGGACACCATCAGCACGCTCCGTCTGGCGCTGCTGGAAAACACGGTCTATACCGGCGCGGTCTCCATCAGCGAAAACGCCGTCAACACCAGCGTCAGCGAGGCCCCCGTCACCGTCAGCCTCGACGCGACCTCCAAATGGGTCGTCACCGCGGATTCGACCGTCACCAACCTCAACGCCGCCGCGGGCGCGGCCATCGTCGACGAGGACGGCAACACCGTCACCATCCTGGTCAACGGCACGGCGGCCGTGACCGGCACCGGCAGCCGCACGGTCACCGTAACCGGCGCCTATGCGACCACCGTCACCACCGACGACACCAACGCCCTCAGCACCGACTGCATCGACCGCACCGCCTTCGACGCCTATTATGCGACCTCCACCGCGTTCCACACTAACGGCAGCACCGCCTCCGGCACCGACACCGGCACGACCGTCACCGTCCCCTCTGCCGGCACGGAGACCGCCGCCTCCGGCACGGCCGCCGCCGCGACCTCCTTCAGCCCGGCGAAGGTGCTGATCCCGGCCGCCGTCGTCATCCTGCTCGGCGCGGCGTTCTGGATCGTCCGCCGCCGCCGTTCCGGAAAATGACCCGCACAAACGTCTCAAGCATCAAAAAAACAGGCAGACCGGATTCATCCGGTCTGCCTGTTTCTGTTCACAGGGTCCGCAGCTGCTCCAGCACCCGCTCCAGCTGCGCCTGCGGCACCCGGCCGCCTGCGTGCTGCAAAATGCGGCTGAGGGTCATGTTCTTCCCCAGCGCCAGCATCGGCCCGGAGGCGAACTGCGGGAACTCCCGCCGCAGCAGCGCCGCGGCGCGCGGGTCGGCCATCAGCTCCCGCAGCGTGATATTGCCGTTTTTCAGATCCATCCAAATCACCTCGGGAAATGATATGCGCGGCGCGTCACCATATTTCCGCCCAATCCAGCCCGCTCTGCTCGGCGAACAGCATCCGGTGGCGGGCGCGCAGCAGCGCCTGCGCCTCCGCGATCCCGACCGGGGCGAAGTGCACCTCCTCGCCGGGGCGCTTTTGCGCCAGCAGCGGCAGATCGACCGTGCAGACGGCGCCCAGCTTCGCATAGCCGCCGACCGTCTGGCGGTCGGCCATCATCACAATGGGCCGTCCGTCCGGGACCTGGACCGCCCCCATCGCCACCCCGTCGGAGAGGATGTTGGCGTCCCGCCCGGCGGCGAACTCCAGCGCCGGGCCCTCAAGCCGCAGGCCCATGCGGTCGCTCTTTGCGGAGACGCGATAGGCGGAGGAAAAGAAGGTTTTCAGGCCGTGGGCGGACAGGGCGTCGCTCTGCGCGCCGACCACGACCCGCACCGGCGATGACAGCGCATAGCGCTGCGCCAGCCGCCGCCGCGGCAGGCCGCGCAGCCAGAGCTGCGGCGCGCGCAGGGTCAGCCGGTCGCCCGCCTGCAGGCGCCGGCCCTCATAGCCGCCGAAATGCGCCGCCAGGCAGGTGCTGCGGCTGCCCATGACCTCCGGCAGCTCCAGTCCGCCCGCAAAGGCCAGCACGCCGCGGAAGCCGCGCTGCGCCGCGCCGAGCGTCAGCACGCTCCCCCGCTGCGCCAGCACGGCCTGTCCGGAGGCCACCGGCGCGCCGTCGAGCGCGGCGTCAAAGCCGCCGCCGCAATAAGCGAAGACGGCGGCCTCGTCAAAACGGATCGTGGGACCGAGGGCGCAAAACTCCAGCGCCGCCTCGTGCCAGGGATTGCCGCAGAGGATGTTGGCGCGGCAGAGCGCCAGCTCATCCATCGCCCCGCACACCGGCACGCCCATGCTCTGATGCCCGAACCGCCCGCCGTCCTGCACCGTGGTCTGCAGTCCGCCGCTGAGGATCTCAATCATGCTGCGCCTCCAGTTCCGCAAACCGCGCCGCGGAGATCGGCTCAAAGCGGACCCGCATCCCCGCCGCCAGCAGCGTCGGCGGCGTCCGGCGGACATCGAACAGCCGCAGCGGTGTCCGTCCGATCAGCTGCCAGCCGCCCGGCGACACCAGCGGATAGACGCCGGTCTGCTTTCCGGCGATGCCGACCGAGCCGGCCGGGATCGCCGTGCGCGGCGTCTTGAGCCGGGGCGCGGCCAGCGCCTCGTCCATGCCGCCGAGATAGGGAAAGCCCGGCATGAAGCCGAGCAGATACACCGGATATTCGCGCCCGCTGTGGCGGGCGATCACCTCTGCCTCGCTCAGGCCGCAGTGGGCCGCCACCGCCGCCAGGTCGGGGCCATATTCGCCCCCGTAGCACACCGGCAGAACGACCAGCGCGCCGGCGTCCCGCGCCGCGGCGCCGGTCTCCAGCGAGCGCAGCGCCGCGCACAGGGTTTCATAATCGGTCGTCAGCGGATCATAGTGGACCGTGACCGCCGCATAGGAGGGCACCCATTCCAGCACCCCCGGCAGCCTCGCCTTTTCCAGCGCGCAGCAAAACGCGGTGACGCGGGCATTGCCCTCGGGAGAAATTTCCGCTCCCAGCGTCACCGCGACCGCGCGGTCTCCCAGACTGCGCAGAATCATGCTCTGTCTCCCATACGGCGCAGCTCCACGCCGTTTTCCTCCAGCGTCCGGCGAATGGCGCGCGCCGCTTCCAGCGCGTGGACATTGTCGCCGTGGACACAGACGGAGGCGCACTCCATCGGGATCACGCTGCCGTCGCGGCATGCGACGACGCCCTCGCGCGCCATGCGCAGCACCCGGGCGCAGCAGACGTCCGGGTCGGTGATGACCGCGCCGGGCTTGCTGCGCGCGACCAGCGCGCCGTCCGGCTCATAGGCGCGGTCGGCGAAGAACTCAGCGGCAAACGGCTGCCCGAGGGCGGCCGCCGCGTCATAAAAGCAGCTCTTTTTGGGGGCCAGCACCAGCAGCTCCCGGCTGAACGCCCGCGCCGCGCCGACAATGGCGCCGGCAAGCTCCGGATCTTTACAGGCCATGTTATACAAGGCTCCGTGCGGCTTGAGATGCTGCAGCTCCACCCCTTCGGCCCGCGCAAAGGCCGCCAGCGCGCCGAGCTGATAGGTCACATAATCCGCAGCCTCCTGCGGCGTGACCTTCATCTCCCGCCGCCCGAAGCCGAGCAGGTCGGGAAAGCCCGGATGGGCGCCGATGCCGACCTTGAGCGCCGCCGCCCGGCGGACGGTCTGCCGCATGACGCCGGCGTCGCCGCCGTGCCAGCCGCAGGCCACGTTGGCGCTGGTCAGCACGGGCAGCAGCTCCTGATCCATCCCCAGCGTCCAGGTGCCGAAGCTCTCCCCCAGATCGCTGTTCAGATCAAGTCGGTTCATTTCGCCTGATCCTCGCCGCGCTTGTTCTGCGCCTCGCGCAGAGCGGCGCGGAACTGGCCGCGGGACTGCTTGACCTCGCCGGAGATCTGGTCGAGCGCCTCCTCGGTGCGTTTCATCGCGTCCTCGCAGTATTCGCTGGCGACCTTCATGATCTCGCGCGAGCGCAGGTCGGCGGCGGAGACGATCTCCTGCGCCTTCTTGCGGGCCTCCTGCGTGATCTCATGGTCGTTGATCCGCTGGCGCGCGTATTCCTCGGCCTGCGCGCGCAGAGAATCGTATTCCTTTTTCCCGGCCGCGATGATCTCGTTGCGTTTTTCGACGATCTCCCGCGCCATCTTCAGATCGCTCGGCAGGTTCGCGCGGATTTCGTCCAGAAGATCGAGCGCCTTTTCGCGCTCCAGCACGCAGCGGTCGCTGCCCAGGGGCATCGACCATGCGTCCTCCACCATTTCGTAGAGATTGTTGATCAGTTCGTCAATTGGGGTCCCCGCCATCGGTCCGTCTCTCCTTTATCCAAATCTCCCGCAGCAGGGTCTCCGCTTCGGGGGTCACACAGCCGGTCAGAGGCTCGCCGGCATCCAGCCGGCGGCGCACCTCGGTCGAGCTGAGGTTTATATATCGGCTGTCCGCCGGAAGGAACACGGTCTCCATGCCATGCGCGCGGTTGAAGGCGTCAATCTCCAGCTCGTAGCGCAGATCGTCCGCGCTGCGGATGCCCTTGACGGCGGCACAGGCGCCGCGGTCGCGCAGATACTCCCACTGCATGCCCCGCCAGAGGTCGGCCTCCGCGTTGGGAAACGGCGCCACCGCCAGCCGCAGCAGCCGCAGGCGCTGCTCATCGCTGAGGCGATACCGCTTGTCCGGGTTGACCATCGCCGTCACCAGCACCCGGTCGAACAGCGCGCAGGCGCGGCGGATCAGGTCGGTGTGTCCGAGGGTCACCGGGTCAAAGCTGCCGGGAATCACCGCAAGACGCATTTCAATCCCTCACGATGTAGGTGACGCTGACGCTGCCGTAATCACAGCGGCGCGTCACCCGGTACGGCTCCGCCACAGCGGGCGCAAACTCGCCGCGGCGGCTTTCACAGACCATTATACCACCTGAAGTCAGGATGTCAAACCTGCAAATCGATTCCACCGCCTGTTCCAGCAGGCCCGCGCCGTAGGGCGGGTCGAGGAAGATCAGCTGGAAGCTGTTTCGCTTCTGCCGGGCCAGGAAGGTCAGAGCCTCGGCCTTTTCCAGCCGGGCGCCGTCCAGCGCGCAGGTGCGGATATTCCGCTCGACGACCGCCTGCGCGTCGCGGTCGTTTTCGACGAACACGCAGGCGCGCGCCCCGCGCGAAAGCGCCTCCAGCCCCAGCTGGCCGCTGCCCGCAAAGAGGTCGAGCACCGTGCGCCCCTCCAGCTCGAATTGCAGGGCGCTGAACACCGCCTGCTTGACCTTGTCCCCCGTCGGGCGGGTGTGCAGCCCTTCCAGGGTGATGAGCTTCCGGCCCTTGGCCGCGCCGGTCACAATACGCATTCCGTTCTCCTTCCGCCCGGGACGGGCCTCATGGTTGGGTCTCCTCGGCATGCAGCTTTTCGCACACGGCCCGGGCCACGCCCTGCGGCACCACGGCGGCAAGCTGTTCCTCGGTCGCGGCGCGGATCGCCCGCACCGAGCCGAACGAACGCAGCAGCAGCTTTTTGCGCTCCGGGCCGAGGCCGGCGATGCCGTCCAGCGCCCCGGCGCGCATCTTCTGCCCGCGTTTCTCCTGATGATATTCGACCGCAAAACGGTGGGTCTCCTCCTGGATCCGGCCGATGAGGGCGAACACCGCCGGGCGCGTCGTCAGCCCCAGCTCCCGCCCGTCGGTCGTCACCAGCGCGCGCGTGCGGTGATGATCGTCCTTGACCATGCCGCACAGCGGGATGTCCAGCCCCCGGCTGCGCAGCTCCTGCAGGGCGACCGAGACCTGTCCGGCGCCGCCGTCCATCAGCAGCAGGTCGGGCAGGGGCAGAAAATGCTCGTCGCCCGCCAGGGCGCGGTCGAGCCGCCGCCCCAGCACCTCGGCCATCGCGCCGTAATCGTCGCCGCCGACGGCGGTCTTGACCTGAAAGCGGCGGTAGGCGCTCTTATGCGGCCGCCCCTCCTCAAACACCGTCATCGACGCCACCGGCGTGTCGCCGGCGGTGTTGGAGATGTCGTAGGCCTCCATCCGCCGCGGCGGCGCGGGCAGACAGAGCAGCTCCTGCAGCGCCGTCAGCGTCCGGCCGGTGCGGCGCTCGAAGTCCTCGGCCTCGCTCAGCTCCAGGGCGGCGTTCTCCTCCGCCAGCTCAACCTGACGCAGCTTTTCGCCGCGCTGCGGCACGCGCAGGGCGCATTTCCGCCCCGCCAGCCCCGCCAGAAAGTCGGTGACGACCTGTTCGTTATCCAGCGGATGAGAGAGATAGAGCTCGCGCGGCGCCTTGCCGGCGCGGGCATAATATTGCAAAATATAGCTTTCGAGCGCGTCGGCGGCGTCGCCCTCGTCCAGCCCGTCGAAGAAGACGGTCTTTTTGTCGACCAGGGCGCCGTCCATATAGGACAGCCGGGTGACGCAGGCGCGCGCGCCGCGAACGCCGAAGGCCAGCGCATCGACGTCGGCGCCCGCCGCCGCGACCACCACGCGGCTGCGGCCCAGCTTCTGCACCGCGGCGAGCCGGTCCCTAAACGCGGCGGCGCGCTCGAACTCGAGCGCCTCGGCGGCGCGCTCCATCTCGTCCTTCAGCTCGGCCTCCAGGCGCTCGCTCTTGCCCTCGAGCACCAGCACGCACTGGCGCAGCAGCTCCGCATACTCCTCTTCGCTCACCGCGCCGGCGCAGACGCCGCAGCACTTGTGCAGGTCATAGCGCAGGCAGGGGCGCTCCTTGCCGATGTCGCGCGGAAAACGGCGCGTGCAGGACGGCAGGCGGAAGGTCTCCGTCAGCAGGCGGATCGCCAGGTTGGCGGTGCCGCGCCCTCCGAAGGGGCCGAAATAGCGTCCCTCCTCCGTCCGCCGGGCGGCGACGGCAAACCGGGGATAGGCCCCGTTCTCCAGCCGGATAAAGGGATAGCCCTTGTCATCTTTCAGCAGGATGTTGTACTTGGGCTTGTGCTTTTTAATCAGTGTGTTCTCGAGCAGCAGCGCGTCCAGCTCGGTGCGGGCAAAGATGGTCTCGAACCAGTCGATGTTGGCGATCATGCGCCGCGTCTTGAGCGTATGGGAGGACAGGTCGGCAAAATACTGGCTGACGCGATTGCGCAGCACCTTGGCCTTGCCGATGTAGATGATCTCGCCCGACCGGTCGTGCATCAGATAGACGCCCGGCTCCAGCGGGAGCCGGTGGGCCTTCTCCTTGAGTTCGTCAAACGTCATAAGTCCTCTTTGTTTCAAAAATGCGCCGCATCGCTGCGGCGCATTTTTCTGCGGTGTATGGAGAGATCGCTTACTCGCCGAAATTGTTGGCGATCAGCTCGCAAAGGGCGTTGACGGCTTCCTGCTCGTCCGGTCCCTCCGCGGAAATGGTAATGGTGCTGCCCTTGGTGATGCCCAAAGACAAGACGCCCAGGAGGCTCTTCGCGTTGACCTTGCGCTCTTCCTTCTCCACCATCAGGGTGCTGCGGAATTCGTTGGCCTTCTGGATAAAGAAGGTCGCCGGCCTGGCATACAGACCAACCTGGTTCGTGACCGTAATGTCCTTGGAAAACATAAGCTCCCTCGCTTTCTCATTCTCCAGTATGCTGTATAGGAGTATTCTATCAGATATCCCCCGGCATTTCAACCGTTTTTTTCGGGCAAATTATCCAAAACAGCGCCGAAAGAGGGCGATCACAGCAGAAAAAAGGATCGGCATGAAGGCTGCCGGGATCAAATTCGCCACATTGAACTTTTTGATGTCCCAGAGCGAAAAGGCAATCAGCATCAGCACGGCCGAGCCGACCATGCCCATCTGGGTGATGACGGCGGGGTCGCGGATCAGCGGCTGCAGCCAGCCGGCCGCCAGTGTGATGACACCCTGGTAGACCAGCACCGAGGCGGCGGAAAACAGCACCCCGTAGCCGTAGACGGTGGCGAACACCAGAGCGCTGACGCCGTCGAGCAGCGCCTTGGTATAGAGCAGCTCCGGCGCGCCCTGGGCGCCGTCCTGGATCGCGCCGAGTATCGCCATCGCCCCGGAGCAGAAGAGGATGGTCGTGCTGGCGAAGCCGCCGCCGACATCCCCGGTCGCGCCGGCAAAGCGGCGGCGCAGCCAGCCGCCCATGCGGTCGAAGCCGCGGTCAATGCCGATCAGCTCGCCCAGCACGCCGCCGATCACCAGCGCCAGGATCAGGCCGAGCCCGTAGGACGAGGACAGCGTCCCGTCCCGCGCCGCCGTCACCGACGCGGTGACGACGCCGAGCACGCCCAGCAGGAAGGTCCCCGTGCCGGTGGCCGTGAAGATGATTTTCTGAAACCGCTCCGGCACGCCCTTTTTCAGCAGCAGCCCGAGGCCGCCGCCCGCCAGAATGGCGGCGGTGTTGACAATCGTTCCGATGCCTGTCATCGCCCTGTCCCCTGTTCCTTCTGATTTTGCCATTCCTCGCGCAGCAGCGACCACAGCACGTCGTCATGGACGACCCCGCCCCAGCCGCGCACGCAGCGGCGCAGCAGGCCCTCGCGGACGAAGCCCAGCTTTTCGAGCATTCGCTGCGAGGCGCGGTTGTCCGCGAAGGTGCGGGCGGAAAGCACGCCGACCTCCTCCTGCGCGAACAGCGCGCCGATCACGGCCCGCATCGCCTCGGTCATATATCCCCGGCGCGCATAGGCTTCGCCGAGAAAGCAGGAGAGCGTCCGGGCGCCGACCCCCCAGCGCAGCGCGTCCTCCTCCGCCGCGATCTCGCCGATCAGCCCCGTGCGGGGCAACTCGATCATAAAGCGGCCGTCCGTCTGGGCGGCGCGCGCCAGCTCGCGCCGCGCCCCCTCCTCGTCCAGCGCCTCCATCGCGTTCCAGCGCAGCACGAAGGGCGCGGAGCGGAGCGCCGCATAGGCGGCGGCATCCTCCGGCACGGCGGGCCGCAGGATCAGCCGCGCGGTCTTAAGTCTCATTTCTTCATGGTCACGATGGTGACGCCGCTCTCGCCCTCGCCGTAATTGCCGAGGCGGTAGGACTTGACCTGCGGATGGTTGCGCAGATGAGCCTGCACCTTCTGGCGCAGCACGCCGGTGCCCTTGCCGTGGATGATGGTCACGGTCTCCAGATGGAGCCGCATGGCGTTGTCGAGGAAGCGGTCGACCTCCAGAATGGCCTCATCGCCGTTCTCGCCGCGCAGGTCGAGCTCGGTCGCGCCGGCGGCCTGCGGCGCGGAGACGCGGATGCTCGGCGCCGGCCTCTCCTTGGGCTTGGGCATGTTCTCCATCAGCTGCAGCTCGGAAACCGGGACGCTGATCTTGAGGATGCCCGCCTGAACGCGGACCTGGCCCTCCTTGTCGGGGGCGGAGAGCACCGTGCCGCGCGTGTGGGTGGCGACAATTTCGACCGGATCGCCCGGCCGGAGCTCCCGCGGCAGCGGCATGGGCTTGGCCGCGGCGCGCTGGGCGCTGTTCTGCTTTTCCGCCTCGGCCAGCTCGCCGCGGAAGATCGCCCGCGCGGCGGCGAGGTTGGCGTCCTTGCCGTCCGCCGCCTCCTGGCGCAGCCGGCCGGCCTCGCTGAGCACGCGCTCGCTGACCGCCTTGGCGTTGCTGAGGATCTCCTGCGCCTTGAGCTTGGCGTCGAGCACCAGCTTCTCGCGCTCGCGCTCCAGGGTCGAAAGGCGCTCCTGCGCCTTGGCGTTGGCCTCCTCCGCGTCGCGGCGCTGCTTGTCGGCCGCGGCGATCTTGCCCTCGAGCGCCTGCCGCTTTTCCTCCAGCCGGGAGATGACGTCCTCAAAGGCGCGGCTGCCGCTGTCGACGCGCTGCTGCGCGGCGGCGATCACGCGCTCCGGCAGGCCCAGCCGCTGGGAGATTGCAAAGGCGTTCGACTTGCCGGGCACGCCGAAGATGAGCTTGTAGGTCGGCCGCAGCGTCTGCACGTCGAACTCGCAGGAGGCGTTCTCGACGCCCTTGGTCTCGAGCGCGTAGACCTTCAGCTCGGCATAGTGCGTCGTGGCGGCCACGGTGCAGCCGCGGGCGCGCAGCTCCTCGATGATGGCGGTGGCGAGCGCCGCGCCCTCGACCGGGTCGGTGCCCGCGCCCAGCTCGTCAAGCAGCACCAGCGTGCCCTCGTCGGCCGCCTGCAGGATCTCGACGATGTTGGTCATGTGGGACGAGAAGGTGGAGAGCGACTGCTCGATGCTCTGCTCGTCGCCGATGTCGGCCAGAATATGGTCAAACACGCACACGCTGCTGCCGTCGGCCGCGGGGATGTGCAGCCCGCAGCGGGCCATGAGGCACAAAAGGCCGATGGTCTTGAGGGTAACGGTCTTGCCGCCGGTGTTGGGGCCGGTGATGACGACGGTGTCGATGGCGCCGCCGATCTGGAAGGTGATCGGCACGGCCGTGTCCTTGTTGAGCAGCGGATGGCGGGCGCGCAGCAGCTCGGTGCGGCCGTGCTCGACCAGCTCCGGCCGGCTGGCCTTCATATTATAGGAGAGCTTGCCGCGCGCAAAGATGAAATCCAGCTCGCACAGCACGCCGTAGTCGCGCTCGATGGCGCCGGAGAACTGCGCCACGTCGGCCGAAAGCTCGGCCAGGATGCGTTCGATCTCCGCCTGCTCCCTGCCGGTGAGGACGCGGATGTTGTTGTTCAGCTCGACGACGGCGGCCGGCTCGATGAACAGCGTGGCGCCGCTCGAGCTGGTATCGTGCACCAGGCCGGGAAAGCTGCCGCGGAACTCCGCCTTGACCGGCACGACGAACCGCCCGCCGCGCTGGGTGATGATGTTGTCCTGCAGCATCTTGGAGTTGGTCTGCGAGGAGGTGATCTTCGCCAACACGTCGCGCACGCGCGAGCTGGCGGTGCGGATCTGGCGGCGGATCTCATAGAGCGCCGGGCTGGCGTGGTCGGCGATCTCATCCTCCGAAAGGATGGCGTTCTCGATCTTTTCCTCGAGGAATTTGTTGCCGGCCAGCATGGAAAAGTATTCGTCCAGCGCGGTCTGCGCGTCCCGCTTTTCCTCGCGGTAGGCCCGCGTCAGCCGCGCCGCGCGCAGCATGGCGCCGATGGAGAGCAGCTCGACGGGATTGAGAAAGCCGCCCTTCTCGGCGCGCTCCAGCGCCGCGGAGACATCCTTCAGCCCGGCAAAGGAAGGACTGCCCTGCAATCCGATCAGGCGGACGGCATCGGCAGTCTGCTGCTGGAGGCGAAGGCTCTCATGCAGGGAGGCGGCGGGGCGCAGCCCGGCGCACAGCTCCTTGCCGCGCGGCGAGACCGCCTGCTCCGCCAGCAGCTCCAGCACCAGCGGCAGCTCGATGGTCCGATAGGATTTTTCCTGTAAGTTCATGGTTGTTCACCTGCTGTTTTATAAAATTCAAGAGTGCGGAACCGGCGGTCCGATCTGGCAAGCAGATAGGCTTCACAGGCGCGTTCCAGAAAGGTCTGCGACGGTTCCGGGAGAGAAAACGAAAAGAGCTTCTTCAGATCCGCGTCCAGGATGTAGCGCATCGCCCCCAGCGAGGCCGCGTCGAGCGGCAGGCTGGCGTCCACGCCCGGCGACGGACAGGAGGCGCAGTGCAGCAGCCCGGTCGAGACCGACAGCAGCGGCGCCTCCGGCTCCCGGCCGCAGACGGCGCAGCTTTCCAGCCGCGGCGCATACCCGGAGAGGGCCATGTAGCGCAGCTCAAAGGCCGCCTTGACGCGCCGGGGCGGATAAAGCCCGTGCGCCAGCGCGTACAGGCTGTTGAGCATCAGGCGCAGGGACTGCCCCGAGGAGCGGTCCTCGTCGCCCTCCGCGCCCAGCACCTCCGCAAAATAGGAGGCCAGCGCGATGCGGGTCAGGTCCTTCTGCAGCCCCGCAAAGGGCTCGAGCAGCTCGGCCTCGTCCAGAATGTAGCGGCCCTGGTACTCAAACAGCGTCATTTCCGACCAGGCGAACAGCTGACAGACGGGCAGCAGGCGGCTCCCGCGGCGGCGCGCGCCGCGGGCCTTGACCGTCAGCTTGCCCATGGTGTCGGTCAGCACGGTGAGCAGCTTGTCCCCCTCGCGGTAGTCCGTGCTGCGCAGCACCAGTCCCCTGGTCACCAGATTCATTGCGGATCGTCGTAGCCGAAGTTGCGGATCTGGGCCGGGTTGTTGCGCCAGTCCTCCTTGACCTTGACCCACAGCTGCAAAAAGACCTTCTGGTCAAACTCGAACTCCAGCTCGCGGCGGGCGTCGGCGCCGATGCGCTTGAGCATCGACCCGCCCCGGCCGATCAGGATGCCCTTGTGCGTCTGCCGCTCGCAATAGATGGTCGCGGCGACCTCCAGCAGGCCGTCCGCGCGGGTCTCCCACTTTTCGATCTCGACGGCGACGCCGTGCGGCACCTCCTGCTCGAGATGGGCGAGGATCTGCTCGCGGATCAGCTCGGCGGCGCGGGCGCGGTCGGGCTGGTCAGAGATCATGCCGTCCGGATAGAGCTGCGGCGACTCCGGGCACAGCGCCCTCAGCTCGGCGCGCAGATCGTCCAGCCCGTCGCCGCTTTTGGCGCACAGCGGCACGACCGCCTGCCACGGCAGCGCGGCGCGATAGGCCTCGATCACCGGCAGCAGCTCGCGCTTGTCCGCCAGCGTGTCGATCTTGTTGATGACGAGCACGGCGGGCACGCCGCTCTCGCGCAGACGGTCGATCAGCGTCTGCTCGGGGATGCCGATGCGCGGCACCGGCTCGGCCACCAGAATGGCGGCGTCGACCTCGGCGACCGTGTTCTGCACGACCTGCACCATAAAATCGCCCAGGCGATTGCGCGGCTTGTGCAGTCCGGGCGTATCGAGAAAGATCAGCTGGCAGTCGCCGTCGTTGAGCACGCCGGTGATGCGCGTCCGCGTCGTCTGCGGCTTGTCCGAGACAATGGCGATCTTGGCGCCGCACAGCGCGTTGACCAGCGTGGACTTGCCCGCGTTGGGCCGCCCCACCACCGAAAACACTCCGGCCTTTGTAATCATGTGCGCTCCCTTCAGCGGGTCAGACCGATGCGGGCGAGGATCTGTTCCTCACGCGCGCGCATGACGGTCTTTTCCTCGCCCTCGTCCGTGTGGTCAAAGCCCAGCAGGTGCAGCATGCTGTGCACCGTCAGATAGGCGCATTCGCGCGCGAAGCCGTGCCCGTATTCCTCCGCCTGGGCGCGGGCGCGTTCCGCCGAGATCACCACGTCGCCCAGCATCACCAGGCCCGTGTCGGGGTCCCTGAGCCGGTCAGGGCGGACATGGCAGTGGCCGCGGTAAAAATCGTGCATCGGAAAGCTCAGCACGTCGGTGGCGCTGTCCCGGTCGCGGTAGGCGCGGTTGTATTCGCGGATGCCCTCGTCGTTGGTCAGCGTCACGTCGACCCGGCCGTCGAAATCATAATCCATGTCAAAAAAGGCGGCCTTGGCGGCAATGCGGATCAGGCGGGCGGCGCGCGCGTCCCCGAGGCCGGAGATGTTAACCTTTAGCTTTGACATACTTCTTCTTCCCCTGTTTCTTTTCTTCATGCTGCTCATAGGCGCGGATGATGCGGCTGACCAGCTCGTGGCGCACCACGTCGCGGTGGTCGAGCAGGCAGACGGCGATCCCGTCCAGCCCGCCGACAATCTGCATGGCCTCCTTGAGGCCGCTGCGGTGCCCGTCGGGCAGGTCGATCTGGGTGATGTCGCCGGTGACCACCACCTTGCTGCCGAAGCCGATGCGGGTCAGAAACATCTTCATCTGCTCCGGGGTGGTATTCTGGGCCTCGTCGAGGATGATGAAGGCATCGTCCAGAGTGCGGCCGCGCATATAGGCGAGCGGCGCCACCTCGATGTTGCCCTTTTCCAGATAGCGCTGGTAGGCCTCCGGCCCCATCATCTCAAACAGCGCGTCATAGAGCGGCCGCAGATAGGGATCGACCTTGTTCTGCAGGTCGCCGGGCAGAAAGCCGAGCTTCTCGCCGGCCTCGACCGCCGGCCGCGTCAGGATGATGCGGTTGACCGTCTTTTCGCGGAAGGCCGCCACCGCGCAGGCGACCGCCAGATAGGTCTTGCCGGTGCCCGCCGGGCCGATGCCCAACGTGACGATGCTCTTGTGGATGGCATCGACATATTTCTGCTGTCCGACGGTCTTGGCCTTGACCTGCTTGCCGCGGACGGTGACGCAGATGACGTCCTTGCCCATCTGGGCGATCTTGTCCTCCTGCCCGTCCCGCACCAGGGAGACGACATAATTGACATTCTGCTGGCTGATCTGCTCGCCGCGGGAGGCCAGCATCAGCAGGGCCTGCACGGCGGCGCGGGCGCGCATCGTGTTCTCCGGCTCGCCCACCAGCTTGAGCTCGGTGTCGCGGCAGACGATTGAAACGTCGTATTCCTTTTCCAGCAGCTTGCTGTTTTCATCGAAGGAGCCGAACAGATTGATGACATCCTCGACCCGCTCCACGTTGATGATTTGTTCCATAGGGGACTTTCTCCACTTCCTTGCCGTGTCTCAGTTCAGAGGCGCGGGAACGCCGGTCGTCTCCAGGCACTCGGCCCGGAGGACGGCGCGGCAGGGCG
>JGI20225J20221_1000761_pt1 | contig 45634 bp, 44 predicted proteins | sample BioMet4_FD_20221 | JGI IMG/M metagenome (IMG submission 20221) | reverse complement strand
CAAATAGATAAATGTTCAGGTTATCAAAATCAATTCTTTTACTTTTAGGTCAGCACTGAATAAGCGCACCCAAAGCGTAAGCTTTGGGTCGTACCTTCTCCATACCAACTCCGTACCAAGTCCAGTAAAAGGCTTACCGGATGGAAGCGAAGGAAACAAGACGGCAGGATGTAGCGTAAAGCCCAAGAATCAGTCCCAGTCAGTAATACCGGCGACCTATACCCCGGAATCTGTTTAGCGTTTTTTCACTTAATTAAAGACCTTCCTTTTTCATAATAATTTGGAGTACATGATACACCCAAAATCTCTGTAACAAACTGTAATATTTTGAATTATAAAATTTTTAAGTGTATCATGCCACTCTCAGGGTTGTAATTTTTGCATTACAATTAAAAAAACCGGCATGGTACACCACAAGATGGCTGAAAACCTTTCATGAAAAGAGATACAGAAGATCCCAGGTGTACCATCTAACCACAAAGCGGTTATTGAAATCCTTAATTAAACGACAAAGATTCGCAATTCGTAATTCGCAAATTCGTAATTTCTCTGCTTCACGTTTTCTCATTTTCGAACCGTTCTTTTTTTCTTCCGATTTGTTTAAGTATTGTTCAAAGCCGGTCTTACAGATTTGTTATCCGCAATCCATACAAATGCCTCATCCTAATTCCAAGAACCTGATTTATTAGACATTCGTTCCATCTCAAAATCTGGTGCAGGAAAGAAAAGGAAATTTAAAATCCGGGAGTTGAATAATTTGTATAAGGGTAAATTTTATCAAAATTATGGATATATTTGCCTTTCCTGAATAAATCTAAATTTATTAAGTATGGATACCAAACAACTCAAATCAAAATTCGTTCAGCTATATGGCGAGGGAAACATCGACGGATATTTCTCTCCGGGAAGGGTCAATCTGATTGGCGAGCACACTGATTATAACGGCGGATTCGTATTCCCGTGTGCATTAAGTTTCGGCATTTATTGTCTTATCCGTAAAACCGACCGAAAGACTGTACGTTTCGCATCACTTGACTTTGATTTCCAAACAGAAGTCAGCATCAGCGACCTCAATAAACCAGTTGGCAAAGAATGGGTAAATTATCCCATCGGGGTCTTTGCTCAGTTTCTGAAAAAAGGATTGACATTTGACAAAGGCGCTGATTTGCTTTTTTATGGCGATGTACCCACAGGCGCCGGCCTTTCTTCTTCGGCTGCCCTTGAAGTTGTGACCTGTGTCACACTGAATGATCAATACGGGTTTGGTATTGATAAAATTGAACTTGCCAAAATGGGACGGATGGCAGAGCATGAATTCGCCGGCGTTAATTGTGGCATAATGGATCAGTTTGCCTCTGCCATGGGGAAAAAAGATCATGCTGTTTTCCTCAATTGCGACACCTTGGATTACGAACTTGTTCCGGTTCAACTGGACGGTATGAAAATTGTGATCAGCAATACCAACAGTCCTCACAAACTGGATTCAGGTAAATACAACGAACGTGTTGCTGAATGTCAGGCGGCTGTTAAAGCTATTCAACCTTATAAGCCGATTAAAGCATTGGGAGAAATCTCACTGGATGAATTTAAAAAGATAGAAAATAAAATCGGGAACGATACAGTTCGTCGCCGTGCCAGACATGTCGTCAGCGAAATATTCAGAACCGAAGAAGCCGTGAAGCAATTAAAGAACGGTAATCTTGTCAGGTTTGGAGAATTGATGAATGGTTCTCACGATTCACTGCGGGACGATTATGAAGTAACCGGTGTTGAACTGGATACGATGGTAGATGAAGCCAGAAAAATAAAAGGAGTCATTGGTTCCCGGATGACTGGTGGCGGCTTTGGCGGCTGCACAGTTTCCCTTGTAAAAAATGAAGCCGTTGATACCTTTATTCAACAGGTAGGCAAAAACTACCACGAAAAGACCGGACTTAAACCGGAATTTTATGTAGCTGAAATAAGCGATGGAGGGAAAAGGCTCTTCTAACAATTAATCAGGCTTATAGACCATAGGCGTCAGACTTTTGGTAAATGTAGTATCTTTTGATCCTTCAGCCTAAAGCCTAAACTCTAAACTCCTTCAGTCTAACAATACGAAATTATATTTTTGAATTAATTAATTATACAAAAATCCAAACTAAAAAAATGACAACTATTCAAAATGAAGTAGACTATAAAGAAGTAGACTATAAAAAAGTCCAAACTAAACTGACAACTAATCAAAATGAAGTAAACTATTTGGGGCCATTCATCACGCTGGTCTTTCTTTTCTTCATCGTCGGGTTTCTCACTACGGCAAATGGACAGTTCCAGGGACCATTAAAAGAAGCATTCTTAAGTGGTGCAGGGAATTTGAAAAACACATTTATAACGTTGATTTCATTTTCCTGGTTTCTCGCTTATCCTTTGACCGGAGGAATTGGATCTGCATGGGTAACTAAATATGGTTATAAAGGTACCTTGATACGTGCATTATTAGTGATGGTGGGCGGTTTGGGTATATTTTTCCTTTCTTCATTGTTCACTGTTCAATTTCCTGAATCTAAAGTTCAAATTGCTTCTGCAACCATTCCAATTGGTTATTTTATATTCTTATTAGGATCTTTTGTCGTTAGATTCCAATTGGTTATTTTATATTCTTATTAGGATCTTTTGTCGTTGGTTCAGCTGCCACAATTCTTCAGGTTGTAATTAACCCTTACCTTACAGCTTGTACGGTTAAAGGAACTCAACCGGTACAGCGCCTGAATATCGGAGGTTCTTCAAATTCAATTGGTACGACTGTTGCACCGTTTTTTGTGACTGGAATCGTATTCGGCGGTTTATCGATGTCAGATGTAAAAGTTAGTCAGTTGATGGTTCCTTTCCTTGCCCTTATGGCGGTTATCGCTCTTGTGGCATTTATAATGACGAAACTTTCATTACCTGATATTCAGGGCACAAAAGCTGAAGCAGGCGAAAAACTTGAAAAAAGTGTTTGGTCTTTCAGCCACCTTACCTTAGGTGTTATCGCGATTTTCTTTTATGTAGGTGCTGAAGTGGCCATTGGTGCAAATATCAATCTCTATGCAATAAGTTTGGGCGGCTCGTTTGTGGCTCAAGCAGCTTTCATGGCAACCTTATATTGGGGGGGCATGCTTGTTGGACGATTAATTTCAAGCTCTTTAAGCAGTATTTCTCCAAGAATACAGCTTGGCGTAACCACCGTATTGGCGACAATAAGCATCATTGCGGCAATTGCATTGAATAATCCATGGTTGTTGGTGATTGTTGGTTTATTCCATTCTGTCATGTGGGGCTCTATATTTACCCTTGCAGTAGCCAAATTAGGCAAATATACTTCTGTTGCTTCCGGTGTAATTATGATAGGCGTAGTTGGCGGTGCTTTGTTGCCATTGATGCAAGGTGTCCTCGCTGATGTTTTTAATGGTTCATGGAGAATGACATGGTTTATCGTCGTCGTCTGTGAGTTATATATGCTCTATTATGCCTTCTCAGGCTCTAAGGTTAAACAATCAGGAGAGTAATCTGAAATAGATACTTTATTTATATGGCAGGAAGAACCTATTTTGGACCTTCCTGCCATTATTTTGCGCCGTCCATGGCGAATGACTTGACGGTACAAGTCCGCGATGGGGTATGTAGCATAGCCAACCATTAGCCAATAGCAAGGTGTCCATCGTGAGGTGGAATCAAAAGGAAGCCGGCGTCAAAGTTCCGGCCCGGGGAACACGAATTACTGTGAGTCAGTCGCGATCATAGTACCGGATTAATCGGCAAACTCCTGGAAAGATCGAACCTTAAGAAGCGTCAACCCGAAAATTCAATTACCATAAAACAGTTCAGTTTTGATCCATGATTCAGTCGGGTTGTCTGTACACTTACTGTACACTATCTGTACACTCACTGTACATATTCAGTACAGCCACTGTACGTTAATTATACAATGTTTGTACAAACAATACAACGTTAACCACATCAAATCATATGAGGGAATCGAAAATAGCCAATCGTTACCGGGGAGAATTTTAGACCTGGATAAAACCATTTTATTCCGAACTCCGTAATAAGAGAATAAAAAAAAACCTTAGGCTATGAAGCCATAAGGTTTTTTAGCCGGAGCCGACCTATACTATTAAAGATTCTTATAATAATCCAAGGATAAAGGCAATCCCCACTCCTATCCTTAACAGAACGTATAAACAGATAAATGTGAGTGTTATAACCCCTATAAACCTTAAACACTGATGAAGGTCGTTCAGAGCGCCATTAAATATTTCCACCGAATCAAAAACAATGGCAGCCTTTGCTTTCACCGAAAAGTTAAAAAGGAGCAAAAGCGGGATGAAATATATGCTGACGACGACAATATAAATCATGATCAGGATCCACGAAGGCAAATTGTCCAAAATTTCAGCACTTACTCCCAGGTGAAATAATCCAAGTGTAATCAACCCGGTAAATACTCCGAACAGTATAATCATCCCCCCGATGATAAATCCACTAACGGATATATACCTGGCCCATTTTGCCAGGTTTGCCATTTCCTTTTTAGTTGATTCGGGAAGGATAAAACCGGAGTTTGACTGTTCCATTTATAGGGAAATTATCACTTAACTTAAGATCAAAGTTTTCTTATCCAAATATTCCTGTAACCAACGGGATTTCCATGATCCTGCAGTGCCAGGGGAGCCGGCCCGTGCTTTTTATATTTCGGAATGCCGATGTATTCTGTAGGTCCAAGCAGCTGTACATCATTTTGTACTAAAACTCCATTCTGAAAAACAGTGAAACGTGCAGGAGTAAAAACAGATCCATCTTCTTTGAAACGGGGAGCCGTGAAGATTACATCATAAGTCTGCCATTCTCCGGGTTTCTTACAGACATTGACCAATGGAGCATACTGTTTGTAAATAGATCCTGCCTGACCGTTACGATAAGTACGATTGTTATAATTGTCCAATACCTGAAGTTCATAAAGAGACTGGAGAAAAATTCCTGAATTTCCGCGACCCTGGCTGTTGCCAACAACCTCAGAAGGAGTCCTCCATTCTATGTGCAACTGAACATCTTCAAAAGGCATTTTGGTGTAAATGAAACCTGTGCCTTTTGTCACGGTTATACAATTATCTGCTACTTTCCAGGCAGGAGCGTTTCCTTTTCCGTCAACCCAATATTCATTTAAACTTTTTTGGGTACCATCAAAAAGAACGATGGCATCCGATGGAGGATCCTGAGGACGTTCGCCAGGAGTAATCACTTTAACCTCCGGATCCCAAAATTCCGTCATTTCAGGCTTCATTTTGGCGTTTTCAGCGTTTTTATCCTGAGCTCCAACCATATAAAAGCTAAACAGACAAACGATCAAGAGAATTTTTTTCATATGATTATAATTTGTTTTTTAATGGCCGCATGGAACTCCCCGATAATCATTCTTCTTTGTGAGAAAGACTTTCTCATGGTCGTTTCATAAGATTTCGCAGTTGATCAGGAATATAAATTGTAAATTTACATATTATTTAGCAATAATTATTTCATAAATCCTGTCAATTTATTGAATCGGACCATACTTTTTTATTTCTTGGAGCTATCCTTAAGGGAGACGGTCCTATTGAAAACCATTTTCCCGGATGTAGAATCAGGATCCACGTTAAAATATCCCAGGCGTTCAAATTGGAAGCTGTCCAGTGGCTTTGCATCCTTGACAAAAGGTTCGATATAACAATCCTTAATTACTTTCAAGGAATCAGGATTGAGAAACTCCAGCATATCTTTGTCCTTATGCCCAGCAGGATCAGGATCTGTAAAGAGCCTGTCATAAAGGCGTACTTCAGCCTTCACGGCCTTTGCTTCGGAAACCCAGTGGAGCGTAGCTTTCACTTTACGGCCATCCGGTGCGTTTCCTCCTTTGGTTGTAGGGTCGTAGGTGCAATGAAGTTCGACAATTTCACCCTGATCGTTTTTAATCACCTCGTTGCATTTGATAAAATAGGAATACCTTAACCGGACTTCGCGTCCCAGTGCAAGCCTGAAGAATTTATTGGAAGGATTCTCCATAAAATCTTCCTTTTCAAGATAAATAATCCGTGAAAAAGGGACCTTGCGTTTTCCCATGCTTTCATCTTCGGGATTATTGACAGCATCAACCTCCTCAACAACACCCTCCGGATAATTGGTAATCACAACTTTCAAGGGATTCAGCACTCCCATTACCCGCTGAACCCGTTTATTCAAATCCTCACGGATGCAATATTCAAGAACAGCTACATCGGTAACTCCATCAACTTTTGTAACACCAACCTTTTCAGCAAAAACCCGGATGGATTCAGAGGTATATCCTCTTCGTCTTAATCCACAAATCGTAGGCATTCTTGGATCATCCCAACCATTCACATATCCTTCTTTTACCAGTTGAAGAAGTCGACGTTTACTCATGATGGTATAACTGAGATTCAATCTTGAGAATTCAATCTGTCGAGGACGATAATCAGAGTCAGCCAGTTCATTAACGAACCATTCGTAAAGGGGCCGGTGAATTTCAAACTCCAGCGTACAGATTGAGTGCGTTATACCCTCCCAGTAATCGCACTGACCGTGTGCAAAATCATACATAGGATATATGCACCATTTGTCCCCGGTTCTGTGATGGGTTTGTTTCAATATCCGGTACATCAAAGGATCACGAAGATGCATATTGGGAGAAGTCATATCAATTTTTGCTCTCAGCACACATTCGCCTTCCTCAAATTCTCCGGCTCTCATCCGTTCAAACAATTGAAGATTCTCTTCAGGAGAAGTATTACGGTAAGGACTTTCTATTCCAGGTTGTGTTGGAGTACGTCTCTGCTCACTGATAGTTTCCTGGGTTTGGAAATCCACATAAGCTTTTCCCTTTTTGATCAGGGCAACCGCGAAATCATAAAGCTTTTCAAAATAATCTGAGGCATAATAAAGCCTGTCGCCCCAGTCAAAGCCTAGCCAGCGCACGTCCTCCTGGATAGAATCCACGTATTCGGTATCTTCTTTCGTTGGGTTTGTATCATCAAAACGAAGATTGGTCAACCCACCGAATTTAAGGGCGGTTCCAAAATTCAGGCAGATAGATTTTGCATGTCCTATATGAAGATAGCCATTGGGCTCGGGTGGGAACCTGGTATGGACTCTTCCGTTGTTTTTCCCCGCTGCTAAATCTTCACTGATCTGTTGATGAATAAAATTCTTTGGTGTTTTAGCATCTTGTTCATTGCTATTACTATTGATCTCAGCCATACCTTGGTTTTTAATAATTCGGTAAAATTAACAAAGTGTCATTCACGTCTATAAAAAGAGGTGTAAAATTACTTAATTTTGCGGCTCATAAAAACAAAATGGGAAGGATAGAAATCGAAGGGATGGAATTTTATGCCTATCACGGACATTATGACGTGGAGCAAGTTGTTGGCAATCGTTTTCTAATCGATTTATGTCTGAATACGGACCTTGAAAAAGCATCTGAAAGCGACAACCTGGATGACACCATCAACTATCAGGAGGTTTATCAGCTGATAAAAGAAGAAATGAAGATAAAGTCTCATCTTCTGGAGCATGTTGCAAGCCGCATAATCAAACGGTTATTTTTGACTTATGATCATCTTTTAAAAGCCCGTATTAAGATTTCCAAAATCAATCCTCCGCTGGGCGGTCAGATTGACAGGGTTAGTGTAATCCTGGAAAAGGAACGAAAATTATGACGCTATTGAAATTAGGTGCATCCTTGACAATGAAATATTTTCTACATCACAAGGAGAGCCAGAACATTCATTAAGAAAGGTTTTACATATATGTAGATCGGGAAATTATTTTTTCTAAATTTGCGTAAATTTTTCAACAGATTTCATTTATAATATCTTATAAAAGTAAAAAAAGATGGCAACTACAGCAGATATCAGGAAAGGGCTGTGTATTGAATTTAATGATCAGTTGTTTCAGATTGTGGATTTTCAACACGTAAAACCAGGCAAAGGACCAGCCTTTGTTCGTACCAAGCTTAAAAATCTGAAGACTGGTAAAGTTATTGATAATACCTTTTCAGTGGGGACCAAAATAAATACGGTCAGGATTGAACGCAGGCCTTACCAGTATTTATACAAGGATGAAGCAGGTTACAATTTTATGCACGCCGAGACCTTTGAGCAAGTCTCCATTGATGCAAATCTTATTGAAAATGCTGATTTAATCAAGGAAGGGATGACGCTTGAAATCGTATATCATGCGGAAAGCGAAACACCATTAACTGTTGAGTTTCCTCCATTTATTGAGCTGGAAGTTACTTATACAGAAGCAGGAGAACGCGGAAATACAGCCTCCTCTACTGCCTTAAAACAAGCTACAGTTGAGACAGGTGCTATCATCATGGTTCCTCTTTTTATCAACCAGGGAGATATTATCCGGGTAGACACACGTGACAGATCCTACTCTGAAAGAGTTAAAAAATAATAATCATCGTATAAACAAAAAGGCCGGATATAACTCCGGCTTTTTTTTACTGTAATTATGAAATTGAATTAAATAATATACATCGCATCTCCATAAGTCCCAAACCTGTATTTTTCCTTAATTGCAACTTTGTAGGCATTCATCAGCTGATCATATCCCGCGAAAGCGGTCACCATCATCAGTAATGTTGACAAAGGCAGATGGAAATTGGTTATCATACTATGAGCCACACTAAAATCATAAGGAGGAAAGATAAATTTGTTGGTCCAGCCTTCAAATGGTTTTAACATTCCGTTGGTTGAAACTGAACTTTCAAGAGTTCTCATGACCGTTGTCCCAACAGCACAAACCTGGTGCTTATTCAATTTTGCATCATTGATGGTTTCTACTGCTTCTTCCCTGATCCAAATCTGTTCGGAATCCATTTTATGCTTCGTCAGATCTTCCACATCGACACTGCGGAAATTCCCAAGACCAACATGAAGAGTCACATTTGCGAACTTAATACCTTTTATCTCCAGCCTCTTTAATAGTTCACGGCTGAAATGCAGTCCTGCAGTCGGGGCAGCCACAGCTCCCTCATGAGTCGCAAATACGGTTTGATAACGTTCCGCGTCTTCTTCCTCAACAGGACGATTTATAAATTTTGGAAGTGGTGTTTCTCCAAGCCCATATAGAGTACTTTTAAATTCATCGTAGGACCCATCAAAAAGGAAACGCAATGTCCGTCCCCTGGAAGTAGTGTTATCGATTACTTCGGCAACCAGGGAATCATCTTCACCAAAATAGAGTTTATTCCCGATTCTTATTTTTCTGGCAGGATCCACAAGGACGTCCCACAGTCTTTGCTCCCGGTTTAATTCCCTAAGCAAAAAGACTTCAATCTGTGCTCCAGTTTTCTCTTTATTGCCATACAAACGGGCTGGGAATACTTTAGTATCATTGAAAACCATCACATCCTCATCTCCGAAGTAATCAATAATATCTTTGAAGATCCGGTGTTCAATTTTCCCCGTATCACGGTGCAGGACCATTAATCTGCATTCATCCCTGTTCTTGGTTGGATGAAGAGCTATAAGTTCCTCAGGAAGGTTGTACTTGAATTTTGATAGTTTCATGTTGACAAATAAATATTTTAACTACAATAGTTTTCTAAAGCAGGAGCATCTTTCAACGCATCTGAATTCATCCATTCCTGAATATTCAGAGCCTGTTCAACCCTTACGCTTCCTACTCTTGTACGGCGTAAACCGGTAAGATATGCCCCGCTTTCAAGAGCTTTTCCGATATCACGCGCCAAAGCTCTTATATAAGTTCCTTTACTACAAACAATTCGGATCATCATTTTCGATCCGGCAAATTCCAATAATTCAATCTCCCTGATCAAAAGCTCTTTGGATTTAAGTTCCACCGCAACACCTTTCCGCGCCAGATTATAGGCTCTTTTCCCACCCACCTGAATCGCAGAAAAAACAGGCGGTACCTGTTGAATGGTGCCAGTGAATTTTCTTAACGCATCCTTTACTTTTTGCTCCGTAATATGGGAAATCTCATATTCCTGATCCTCTTCACTCTCAAGATCAAAAGTCGGGGTAGTAGCCCCAATTTTCAGAGTAGCGATATACTCCTTTTCTTCTGCCTGAAGCGATTCAATCCGTCCGGTAGCTTTACCGGTACATAAAATCAACACTCCCGTAGCTTTGGGATCAAGAGTACCCGCATGACCTACCTTTAATTTCTTTATCTTTAATTTTCTGCAAAGCGAATTACGCACCTTCTGAACCAGATCAAATGATGTCCAGTCCAACGGTTTGTCAAATACTAATACTTCCCCTTTTTGAAAATCAAACGTATGTTCTTCTTTTTGTATTAATATAATATCAGAACCAGCAATTTGTTCTTCTTTTAACATTAATTAATATTTATTTTCCTAAAAACTTTCCCGGTTCACAACAATCGAAAAGGCCCAAACCACCTAAAGCAGAACATGGCTGAATCAACAGCAGATGGATAAAAACCTCTACTAAATTATTATTTAAAACAGAACTTACTATTTTAATATAATATTTTTTTCGCACTTTGGGAATAAACCGGATAAAACATGATCCAGGGTCTGAATCATTTTCCGGATTTAGGTATTTTCATGATGGCATAAAATTCAAAAATAAATCCACAAAGGACGATTAACGGCGCAAGTGTAATTCTTCGGAAGCTGAAAATCTCCTTGTTGAAAATATTCGGATCAGGAGATTTCCCTCCGGTCATCAAAATAAATCCAAACACGATAATCACAAAACCGATAGCTATCAGTTTCAGATTTTCCTTCCCGAGGGCAAATTCTTTCTCTCCGGTATTCTCTGCATTTTTAGCCATGTAAATGATTTTATATTAATTCACAAAGATATATCAATAAAACAGCTGATCAAACTTCAACCTCAAAAATTTATTTACAGCAAAAAAAGTAGCGATTCCTGAAATAAATATTCCCAATACAAATAACCCGCCGGCCAGTAATGCTATTGAATCAGGATTTTGGAAATCAATAAAAGGCTGCAATTCTTTCTGATAAGATACAAAAATTGCCAGAAACATGAAACATGCAATTATTGCTCCATAAATACCGTACAAAACCCCTTTGATCATAAAAGGTTTACGGATAAAGGACCGGGTAGCTCCTACCAGCTGCATGGTATTGATGAGAAATCTTTTGGAATAGATCGACATTCTGATCATATTGTTTATCAGAGCCGCGAAAATAAGAAACATCAATAAGCTCAATCCCAGTAAAATCATACTGATCTTGCCCACATTGGCATGAAGCTGCTTGACAAGATCTCTCTGGTAATAAACCTCCTGTATCTCAGGATGAGTCAGAAACTGCTTTTCAATTCTTGAAAGGCTGTCCGGATTGGCGTAATTGGCATAAACTTTAACATCAATGCTTGACAACAAGGGATTATATCCCAGAAAATTTATAAAATCCTCTCCCAACTCTGCTTTCAATTCATTAGCAGCTAAACCTTTGTCAACATACTTTGTGGATTTTATATAATTCGTGGACTCCAGCTGTTTCTGCAATTTAAGAACATCCGCTTCCCTTACGCTATCTTTTAAAACAAGGGTAACCCCGATATTTTCCATGACATAATCGGAAAGCTTACGGGCGTTTACCAATAATAATCCCATTAACCCAAAGAGAAAGAGTATCATCGAGATACTTAAAGTCGTAGTGAAATACGAACCGAACAGACTTTTTTTGAGTTGGCGGGGCTTTGGCTTTGACATAATTAATCTTCTCCTAACAGAAAACCTAAATATCTTTTTTTATAATAAATACTTCTTTCACTAATATTCCAAGCAACAAAAGTAACAAAATCAATGAACACCCTTTGGAAACAGTGCTCCCTAATATAAAAGATTTTGGTTCAAACCGGAATTCAATCTTATGCTGCCCTGAAGGGATTATCATGGCCCGGAGTACATAATCTGCCTGAAAATAGGGAGTCAATTTCCCATCGATATATGCATTCCAACCTTTAGGATAATATATTTCTGAAAAAACAGCCAACCCGTTGCCGGATCCATTATAGCTGTATTCCATCACATTGGGGGAATAACTTGTAAGAGCAATCTTTGAAAGAGTATCCTTTGACAAAGATATTCCTGCGAGATCGTTTGCAAATTTCTTATTTACCACAATTTCTTTTTTAGGATCTATTTTACCAAGAAGAGTAATTTCCTGATCTGCATTATCGGCTGATTTGTAATCATTTACAAGCCATGCACTTCCCAAAGCGTGGCTATTTTTTGCAGGAACAGCATTAGGATTGTATATCAGGTATTTGGTATTAAGCATATTGAGAACAGGCAACCCCTGGAAAATAGAATCCACTCCCGCAACAGAATGAACCTTGGCTAAATTTTGAGTGAGAGTCTGCATTTCCTTACCCAGGTAATTGTCAATTAACTCCTGGTAACGACGCATCTTTGCACCGTGATAACCTCCAACCGATTTGTGAAAATAAGAAGTACCTGCATCGTTGAAAGTACTGACGGTAACGTTTAATACCCTGAAATCAGGATCTTTGTCCTTCAATATTTCCTGATCTGCTGCTGAAGCTTTGAAGGGAACTTTTGCTTCAGTTTCGTCAACAAAATTATAGTTATTCAGGTATCGCTTATCCACGGTCCAAAGATCGAGAAGTATCAAAACTCCAAGGATCAGTAGTGAGGTATTGAGTTTCAGTTTTTTCTCAACAAACATCCATAAAACTGCAGCAGCCATCAGAATAAATATAGCGGAACGTAAAGCATCTCCCCGGAGAAGGGCTTTACGGTCGTCAACCAGGGAAGATCTTAACCATTCAGGAATTTGTGCGTCTCCGGAGGCAGACATGAAAGAGCCTGCAATTCCTGGAATCAGAGTAAATATTAACGACAAACCAGCAGTAAGACCCAGACTCCATAAAAGAGCTTTCTTCCATTCTTTTGGATCGATACCCCCTTCAATGATCCTCTGAATGGCAAGAATAGCCAGCAGTGGCATAGTAAAGGAAGCTATCACCAGGATCATGGAAACCGTCCTGAATTTATTGTAACCCGGGAAATAGTCAAGAAAAAAGTCGGTGACAAAATTCATGTTATGACCCCAGGCAAGCACTATTGAAAGAATAGTAGCCGCTACAATCCATCTTTTAACGGGTCCCTTGACCAGAAAAAGCCCCAGGATAAAGAGAAAACAGATAATAGCACCGACATAAACAGGCCCCGAAGTAAAAGGCTGATCACCCCAGTAAGCAAGCTGCTTTACAACCTGATTAGCATTGGGAATGTTGTTTTGAGCGATTGCCTTCGCACTTTCTGAATTTTCATCCAATCCGGTCGTTGAAGAACCACCCCTGAAATCCGGGATCAGCAGAGTAAGGGTTTCATCAATGCCATAACTCCATGCAGTTGCATAATCCTTATCCAATCCGGAGGTTTTATTGTTTTGACCGGCAGAAATTTCTGATTTCCCCCTGATGGAATATTTCCCATATTCCCAGGTAGTCCAGAGTCTGGAGGTATTGGCAGCTACTGCCAGAAGAGCAAATCCTGCCAAAATGCCAGCCCTTTTTATAAAATCAGGGATTCTTTTTTCTTTGAATGCATAATATAATTCGGTAATAACAAGAACAAGAACGATGAGCAGCGTATAATAAGTAATTTGCAGGTGGTTGACGTAAACCTGAAGGGCAAGGAATAATGCAAAAACTGCCCCTCCAACCAGCATATTTTTACGCAAGGCATAATAGATTCCTGCAATAATGGGAGCCATATAACCGATAGCAATAGCCTTGGAGTTATGTCCGGCCGCAATGATGATAAAATTATAAGAAGAAAAACCAAAAGCCAGAGCCCCGATAATGGCAATCCAGGGATTTACGCCAAAGAGCAGCAAGGCGATATAAAATCCAAGGAAGTAAAGGAAAGTAAAGCTTACCGGACGCCAGTTACAGAGATTGGTAAGGGAGAAAACGGAGGTAAGAGCCGATTTGGTGGGTAAACCAATCAGGTAAGAAGGCATACCGCCAAACATGGAATTGGTCCATAATGCAAGATCATCGTGAGTTTTGTTGTAATCCACAATCTCTTTAGAAGCTCCGATAGCCGTGCCCGTATCATGCTGACTGAGTTGTTTCCCATCCAGTACGGGTGAAAAATAGATAACCGATAAAACAAGAAAAACCAGGATGGCAGCAATATGAGGCGTAAAATTCCTCCCTTTGATCTTGATCATAAGATTATTTTTTTAGATAATACAAAGGTATATATTTTTTAAACGTTTTGAATAATAACAACCTCCGCCTTAAAAGGAAGAATCGAGGATCTTCTTCATAAGGTTTAGCCCGCCATCATAACATTTCGGGAACAGACTAAACCTTCCTGGCACAGCTTTACAAATCTTTCACCCAAAATATTTGTAATATCGGAAGAAGTAAATTAAGATTGCAGAATAAACCAATTTAATTAATCCCAAATAAACGAAAAAACATGGCAAAGTGTAAAATCACAGTTTTGAGAACAAGTTTTAATAAAGAATTTGCAGAAGAATATATCAACGAGGAAAGAAAAAAAACAGTTGGCCCGTGCGAAGTATTTAAAGAAGGGCAGGAATTTATCGTAGATCCTTTCAGCGGGCTCCCGTCTGGTTTTTGTCCATGGGCCTGGGATGATATTTACAAAGCCCTTTTTGCATTTGCCGCAGACGGAAATTTCGGAAAGTGGTTTATTAATGAAAACGTTTTAATAGCCTGCTGTTCGGATGGAATCAGACCGGTCTATTTTAAAATAGAAAAATTAATGTGCTAATGTATTGATGTGATGATTTAATCAGCACATCATCAAATCAACTCATCAGCACATCAACACATCTATTCAAACTTTCTTTCCAGGGAAATATCCAAATAAGAACTGGGATCTTCAACTGGTTCCAAATGGGTCGTAATTATAATGCCGGGAATCTGTGAATGGATGGCGGCCTCAATTTCTTCAATCAACTGATGCCCTTTCAGAACGCTCCATACCCCCGGGACCAGCACATGAAAAGAAACAAATTGTTTTGCACCGGCCTGCCGCGTCAGCAGTGCATGGAATTCGATTCCTTGCTGTTTATAGGGTTCCAGGATGCCCATGATTTTATTCTGGTCTTCAAGGGAGACAGCTCGATCCATCAGCCCTGAAACAGATTTTTTGACAATGCTTAAGCCAGACCATACAATATTTGCAGCAACCAGGATGGCGATGATGGGATCGAGGCGCTGCCAGCCTGTTAATGCCACCAGCCCTACTCCTATAATCACTCCCAGGGTCGTCCACACGTCGGTCATCAAGTGCTTTGCATCGGCTTCAAGGGTAATGGAGCGATGCTTTTTACCTCCTTTGAACAAGACCAGGGCTACCGCAAGGTTGATCAGGGAGGCTGCAACGGAAACAATCAAACCGGCAGCAATATGCTCGACCGGTTGCGGGTTAAAAAGTCTTTCCAGGGAAGTAATCACGATGAAAACTGCCGCAATGAGGATCATGATACCTTCTGCGCCACTGGAAAAATACTCAGCTTTACTGTGTCCGTAAGCATGTTCTTCATCGGCGGGCCGCAGAGCTATGGTCAGCATGGCAAGAGCCATAATAGCCCCGGCAAGATTAATGACCGATTCAAGCGCATCCGATAGCAAACCCACTGAATTGGTCAGGAACCAGGCCGTAAGTTTAAGTGCAATGGTAGAGATTGCTGCAGCAATTGAAAGCCACGCAAAACGGGTAACTGAAGATCTTTTCACTGTGTTCATCCACTGTTTTTCAAATCTCAAAAGTAATAAACAAAAAGTAAATTGACGGACCTGATTCTAATTGTGATTCAGATGTGCCATCTTCGGGGTTTGTGTAAGGTTTCTGTATGGTTCCTGTATGGTTCCTGTATCAAAGCATACAGAAACATTACTCAAACCATACTTAAACATTACTCCAACATCGAATGTGTATTAAACTTCCCCGGAAATTTCTAATAGGATTTCCAAATAATACCGATGCAAAAAATCGAATAAGCCAGATGTCAAATCCGTTCTGTATTCAATGGAGATTTTTTTAGGAAGAAAGGTAAAAATCAATAAAACAGGAAAAAAATCTGCAATAAGGCCGTAAAATTTCCAATAAGTTTATCCGATCGATTTAACAAAAAGAACAGAAAAATTTACACATTGAAAAAAGTGGCATTGATTTTGTAGTATAACAAATAGATTTCGACACGTTAGCGTTTAGACACAAAAGATTAGTTTTAGTCCCCTGCAATTTCTTTTGCAGGGGATTTTTCTTACAAAAGATTATAGTATTTTACTTCTCTTCCGTCTCCTTTCACCCAATACGATCTGATAACTTTTTGTTTTTCAAGCTTTTTTAAAACAGGATAGATAGCAGATTCAGCCCAAGGCAATTTACCGTTTAACATAGCTTTCAATTCCTGAATTATTTCGAATCCAGTTTTATCACCCTGTTCTAAAATAGAAAGGATTGCAGGTATTTCCGATTCAGCTCTCAGTTCTGGCATCGCCATACAATATATTCCTTATAAATATAAATATTTAATTCGATATATTTTACAAGGAGATTAATTTTTTTATTTAATAGCCCGGGACCGCCTCCCAGGCTAAAATTTGGAGCTTTAAAGCCCGATGAAATAAGAACATCTGGTTAGAAACGAAATTACTCGATCAGTTAGCCAAATCAGAATGCGTCTTCGCGATAACACCAAGGCCCTGCCCTACTTTTTCAGCCAATTCTCCGTCCACTTTAAAGAAGTGGTCTAATTGCCGCTGAATGATTTCTTCTCTTTTTGGCCCTTCGATGTCACCCATGGAGGTAATGATGTTGCTAACAGTGTTCTGACGTTCCTGATCATTCATTACTTTCCGGAACAGCCATCCCGGCTGGGTATAATGGTCATCGTCATCCAGATTACGGCTGAACGTATCGGCAATATCGGATTCAATCCTAAAGGAAGGTTCACGGTAATTCCTGTCTGCGACGATATCGTCCATGCTGTTGGGAAAATAATTGGGACCTTCTCCATCGTTATTGCTGATATTCATAAAACCATCCCGCTCATAGTTGTATACTGAATTGAGTGGTTTATTGACCGGGATCTGCTCATAATTAACCCCCAGGCGATAGCGCTGAGCATCGGGATAGGCAAGGATTCTTCCCTGGAGCATTTTATCAGGTGAAAGGCCTATTCCATTGACAGTGTGGGCAGGGGCAAAAGCAGATTGCTCTACATCGGCAAAATAATTTGCAGGTATTCTGTTTAATTCAAGGATTCCTACGTCAAGCAAAGGGAAAGAAGAATGTGGCCAGATTTTTGTAACATCGAAAGGATTCCAGGAAAAGCTTTTAGCCTGTTCTTCAGTCATTAACTGAATTTTCATGTCCCATTGCGGGAAATAACCTTTGTTGATGGAATCCACCATATCACGCTGGGCCCAGTCAGGATCTTTTCCTTTTATTTCAAGGGCTTCAGGACCAGTGAAGTTTTTAATGCCTTGCCTGGTTTTAAAATGAAACTTCACCCAGGTGCGCTCGTTATTTGAATTATATATCGAGAAAGTATGGCTTCCAAAACCATCCATGTTGCGATAGGAATATGGAGTTCCCCGATCGCTGAAAAGAATCATTACCTGGTGAAGGCTTTCAGGGTTGAGGCTCCAGAAATCCCACATCATGGTGGGACTTTTCAAATTAGTCCGGGGATCGCGCTTTTGAGTATGAATGAAATCGGGGAATTTTTTGGGATCTTTGATAAAGAATACCGGAGTATTGTTACACACAAGATCCCAGTTTCCTTCGTCGGTATAAAATTTTATTGCAAATCCCCTGGGGTCCCTTTCCGTGTCGGCGCTGCCCTTTTCACCGCCTACAGTGGAAAATCGGACAAAAACAGGACATTCATTTCCTACTTTGCTAAAGATGGATGCTTTCGTGTAGCGGGTAATATCATTTGTAACGGTAAATTTTCCAAAGGCGCCGGTTCCTTTGGCATGAACAATACGTTCAGGGATTCTTTCGCGGTTAAAATGAGCCAGTTTTTCATGAAGGTAAAAATCCTGCAACAGGATCGGCCCCCTGGGACCTACCGTCATGCTATCCTCATTTTCGGAATAGGGTTTGCCTGAGGCAGTGGTTAATCTTTTTTCTTTTTTTTCCATAGCACATGTTTTTAAGGACTTGACTGATTATTTTTTTGGAAATGCTTTCTCGCAGGGAATAAATAAACCACCGTTTATTTACAAATAATCAATTTATGGAAAAAATCAGAAGTGTACAGGGTAGTTAACTTAATACAGAAATTATTTTTAGAACTATAACAATTCAATTGAAAAACTATGTTGCAAGAATAGGATGAAAAGGAGAATGTGAGAAAAAGAATTGTAACAAAAAAAACAAAATTGCAACTTTATGAACGCAGGTTCATTATTTTTGCAAAAATTTATATCGAATGTCTCGACCTAAAAAAAGCCGAAGAGTATGTGATCCACCCAAAATGCTGGGTTTTACGCCTTACGGGATACCCAATTGCAAAATTGAACAGGTAACTCTTAAAATGGAAGAGTACGAAAGCCTGAAATTGATTGATTACGATCTTCGTTCACAGGATAAGGCTGCAGAACTTATGAATGTATCCCGTCCAACTTTTACCAGAATCTACAATAAGGCACTCAAAACGATCATCAAAGCTTTTGTGGAAGGAAAAGGGATATCAATAGAGGGAGGAAATTACCAGTTTGATAAAGACTGGTTCAGATGCAAGAAATGTCATAAACTAATAGAAGGTATTGATAATCATACCAGATGCAAGGATTGTAAAATGTTTGGAACGGAGGAATTGATCAATTTAAATCATAGTTATAATCAATAAAATTATCCATGGAAGTAACTCTTGACGGCGGTAAAGTAATCACCGCGCATATTAACGGTCATACGATAAAAACCGACCAGCCTCTTTCGGCAGGAGGCATGAATACTGCACCGACTCCTTTTGAATTGTTTTTAGCATCTATCGGCACCTGTGCCGGCATTTATGTTAAAGGTTTTTGTGACCAGCGAAGCATCCAATCTGATAATATCAAAATAATTCTGAATATAGAATATGAAAAACAGACCGGTTTGCCCAAAAACATCAACATTAACATTCTCCTACCCAAAGACTTTCCTCCTAAATACAAAGCAGCAGTTATGAATGCCGCAGATCTTTGCAAGGTAAAGAAAACCATTGCAAGTCAGCCAAAATTTGAAGTTTCGGCAACTATCCAGGAATAGAATCAATTATTTAAAGAAACAATTATAAAAAGAAAAATAGCCATGAAAATTGCAGTACCCGTTACAAGATTCAATCAGATAGACAACCATTTTGGACATTGTGAATTTTACAAAATTTTTACTGTGTCGGAAGAAAAGGAAATTAAAAATGTAGAAACCCTGAAATCCGAACAGGGTTGCGGCTGCAAATCCAACATCGCCGGTGTTTTAGCACAAATGGGTGTTACCGTTATGCTGGCGGGAGGAATAGGAAACGGTGCAATAAATGTCCTGAACAATGCCGGAATTGAGGTTATCCGAGGTTGCTCAGGAGATTCCTATGAGGTTGTAAATCAATTCGCAAACGGACTTATTATGGATAGCGGCATAAGCTGTCAACAACACGAAGGGCATGAAGATGGATGTAGCCATTAAAACTCAAAAATCAATTAACCATCATTTGTTTTTGATCATTATTGTTAATATTGTTTAAATATCATTTTTCCTCATAAAATCTTCATTACTGCAATTTTATTATTGTACTGTAATCTTGAGTCCGCTCCGATAAGCTTGTTTTTCTCAATTGCTTGAGAATTTAATATTTTCGGAATGCGACCAAGTTATTGGCAATATTGCCGTCACGAATGATTGAAAGACAAAATAGAGCTCGATGTATAAATATTTGAGCACATATTTTGCCAAAATAGAAGTTCTTTGACATAATTGTTTTATGTGATTTAGGATCCGGACAAAGTTTACCCATAAGCAACGGATATTTGCCCACATTTGATGCTTAATCAAACCTCGGTATCTGCTCTTGGCGTTCGGATAGTGATAGGCTAACTGAAAAATGGTTGCTTCAACATTGTTGCGTTTTTGCAATGTTTAAACTGGCGTTTCATCTATTTTTTTCCTTATCAGGTATGTATCAATATCTTTGAGGGTAAAGTAGCGATAAGCTTTATCGATTTTAATGCGCCATGTATCGTTACCTTTTTTGTTTTTGGCCTTTACAACCGTAAGCTGTTTGTTTGTGCAGGTGTCCAAAACAGTGAGATCTTCGCCTTCTGTAAGATTAAATTCAAATCTGCCCCTGGGCCCTTGTATAGCATGCAGGTATAGGTTGATATGGTTGCTTTCACAGAAAGCCTGATTATCAGGACTGTGATAGGCACCATCCATGTGCGCTGATTCTGTTTTATCAGGGAAAATTTCCTGGACTTTGTTAATATCGTCTTGCAAGAACTCAACATCTGATATACTTACTTTTCGGACATCGACATTGCCGATCAGGTTTAATCCTTTGTCATCACAGCTTTCGGTTACGTTGATACTGTATCCTTTGACCTTATTGCCATCTTTGTTTCGATAATTACAATCTGTATCGTGTGGTGACTGGACCGATTGAGCCGGTACTTCTGCATTCTCGCGCGCGATTACCGTTTTATTTTCATCGACTTTAAAATGCTCATGAAAAACTCTTTGCAGGGTTTGATAACGAGTGTCGGCAGAAACAGGGAGAATGGTTAAAATATTGTATATCAATCTGCCAAGTTCCTTGAGCCTGGATTTGACCTCCTCGCTGGTGCAAGTGTACACGACTTTATTACCCTCCAGTTTGAGCAGGTTATCCAGTCTTTCTTCCGTGGCTTTGTCAAATTGGCCTGGTCGTTTGAACTGGTTATAAAAAAGTCGAAGCGTTTCATGTATTATCTCGTAACGGCTAAGCCATGCGATATTGCTCCCCAGTAATTTGCTGTCCATACGGATGCGTTTACCACTGACTTCAAAATCAATACATTGATTTTTGGTTATGTCAGCAAAAACAACTTAAAAGAGATTTTCACTTCCTGTCTTTGCGTAATCATTTACGCGTTTGCGGAACAAATAGTAGGTTGAACCAGTGGGTACGGGATCATTAATGTTAAGTAATCCTATTGCACTGCGAGTCAGCATATTAAAACGACAATTTTCGAAAAGTTTCTCATCGCTTAACCCTTCTGCTTCTTTAAGTACCATCATGGCAACCAATACGCGAACAGGAGCATTGGGTGTGCCATTGTTCTGGCAAAACAGCTGGCTAAAAATGTTCTCGTTGATCCTCATAGTAACTTGCTGCCGAAATTGGTTATGCCAAGCCGTTTTGTCTTCATATAATTTCAACGACTTGCCGGAAAATAATGATTCAGGTGAGCCATAGAGGTTTAATTGGACTGATTCAGGTGATTTTTTAAACATTATCTATTTGAATAATTATGCTACTAAGCTACATAAAACATTTATAATACGCAATTAAATATCTGATTATTAATTAAATAAATCAACTTGCCACTTTTCGGAGTGGACTCAATCTTATAAATTTAGAGAAATGAAGAAAATATTGTTAATTGTGACTTTGGGATTGTTCCTGGGAGCCGCTTCTGTAAGCGCTGCAGAAATTGGTACAGCTACTCATAAGACCGCGAAAACAGAAATGAAAGCAAGCAAATCTGATTCACAGAAAAAAGGGCATAAAAAAGCGCACAAAAAAGGTAAAAAAACTAAAGGACAAAAGGCAGCTTCTGTCAACAAGTAAGCCTTTGCCTTTCAACGGTAACAGACCATAGGATATATTTCCTGTGGTTTTTTTTTATCATTCAGCACCTTGAATTTAAATCTGTGTTTTAAATTTGCCGTCTAATTTGATCAATGAGGAATAGTATAAAAGGACATTTAGCCATGTTGACCGCCAATTCCATTTGGGGATTGACAACCCCTATGGCCAAGGCCGTCCTCTTGTTTGAATCCGTCACGTTTTTATCCTTAACATCGTATCGCCTTCTTGGAGCCGCCGTAGTCTTCTGGATAGCCTCTTTTTTTACCAAAAAAGAAAAAGTTAGTTCACATGACCTGGTGCTGTTGTTTTTTGCCTCGCTCTTTAGCATTGTCTTCAACCAGGGATTTTTCATGAAAGGCCTGTCAGTGACCTCCCCGATTGATGCGACAATTATTGCTACTACTACCCCCATTTTTACGATGATTATTTCAGCAATTTATCTGAAAGAAGAAGTCACCTGGGTGAAAATAGTCGGCATTTTGCTTGGTGCAGGGGGAGCATTATTGTTGATTTTAGCCGGAAAATCAAATGCTGCTTCAGCCGGAAATGGATTAGGCAATTTGCTTTGCATGCTTGCACAACTGAGTTTCTCTATTTACCTGGTGATGTTTAAAGGACTGATCGATCGCTTTTCCCCGGTCACCCTGATGAAATGGATCTTTACTTTCGCTTCCCTCTGTTTCCTTCCCATTTCTCTTCAATCGATGGAGTCCGTGCATTATGATGCTTTAACAACTCAAATCCTGCTTTACACGGCGGCTATCATTTTTGGAGGGACTTTCCTGTCCTATCTGTTTGTATCGGTAGGACAACATTCCTTAAAGCCATCGGTAGTAAGCATGTACAACTATGTTCAGCCGGTTGTGGCATCAGTGATTGCAGTGCTTTGGGGCATGGACAGTTTCGGATTGACAAAGACTATCGCCGTAATACTGGTTTTTACAGGAGTCTTTCTGGTAAGCAAAGGAAAATTTCAGAAAGAAAGGTAATAACGTGAGTTCGACGTAGGATTTGCGAAAGATATTTGAATTGAGAATAATAAGGTATTGTTTACACTTACACTTTACGTTCCACACATTTCCCCTTCTTCTTTGATTTTACCCCCGGAGCAAAGACGCCCTTTCTTCGCTCCCATCCGGTAAGCCTTTTATTGGACTTGGTACGAGGTTGGTACGGAGAAGGTGCTACCCAAAGCTTACGCTTTGGGTGCGCTTATTCAGTGCTGACCTAAAAGTAAAAGAATTGATTTTGATAACCTGAACATTTATCTATTTGACACGTTATGACACGCTATGAGTCGTTATGGTATTTTACCTCCGGCTTCTGTGACCGGACATACGTTTGTAATCTTTGCTTATTTCGAACTCAGGTTAATAGATTCTTTCAACAACAGGGAATCTTATATTTTAGTCAAATCAGGATCTGATTCTCAAATTAAAAATCATTAGCTTTGAAGTCAGGAGTTAATGAATCTGATCAACGTATTATGAACTCACTAAAAATTATAACATCCTCAACAAGACCGGGACGCAAAGGGATTGCAGTTGCAAAATGGATCACTGATCAAGCTGTACAAAACGGCCGGTTTAATGTGCAGCTTTTAGATCTTGCCAAGATCGGCCTGCCCTTTATGGACGAGCCTAATCATCCAAGATTGAGGCAGTATCAGCACGAACATACCAAAAAATGGAGTGCCGTAATTGATTCAGCCGATGCTTTTATAATTGTTTTATCGGAATACAATTTTGGTTTTTCTGCTCCAATTAAAAATGCACTGGATTATCTGTATCATGAATGGAGGTACAAGCCTGTAGCCTTTATCAGTTATGGAGGAATTTCCGGAGGGTTGCGTTCTGCCCAGATGTTAAAACAAGTAGTCACCTCGTTAAATATGATGCCTTTGGCAGAATCAGTGAGCATTCCGTTTTTTTCAAAGTACATTAACAGCGAGGAGGAATTTGTCCCCGAGGAGCCTTTGACTAAATCAGTCCAAACGATGCTGGCAGAACTGGAAAGATGGAGCGAGACTTTAAAGAAGATGAGATGATTAAACGATCTCCCTTAAATTAACTTTCTCACTTTGGATTCAGGTGTAACCTGCAATTTGTGAAGATCCATGCCTTCAATGAGATTAATTCCGGGTTTCTTGCCTTTTTCAATAGTCCCGGCCCAATCACTGATCTTTATTGCTTTGGCGCCATTACAGGTCGCCCAGGTCATTAATTCAGTAAAAGGAATTTGAGGGAAGTGGCTCGAAATAGTTTTTATTTCCTCCAAAATCGAGAGTTGTTTGTTAGATGACAGGCTATCCGTACCAAGACAAATATTCAACTGATGTCGGCGAAAAAGATTAATGTCAGGCAGTCTGTCATCAATATATAGATTTGAGTTAGGGCATAAAACGAACCATGTATTTTTCAGGGATCTTTCCTGCTGAATAGTTTCAATATCTTTTTCTCCGGTACAGGTATTATGAACAAGCAGCAACTGATTTTCGGCCGGAAGCCAGCCCAATATGGTAGCAATGGATGATTTGCCCGTAGGGGTAAAGAAAGAAAGGTCAAGCTGTAGATTTTCTTTTAAATGTTTAAATATAGGGCCGCTGCCCAAACGAAATAATTCATCCTCCTGCAAGCTTTCCTGACTATGCATTGTAAGAATTGAATTCTCCTTTACGGCCAGGGCATAAATTTTATCAAACAGTTTCTTTGAAATGGAATAAGGTGCATGAGGCACTACCGAGGCATCCAATCCTGCATTCCTTGCTTCGACGAAATAATTCATACTCCAGTCAAACGCTTTGTCGGCTCTATCCGGCGAAAAGCCAAGACTTTCGATAAAAGTATAATAATGTATTTTTGATGATGATTTTATCTTAAAAGTCAGATTATTGTTAGAAACATCACCTACGGCTGAAATTCCGTTTTTCCACATCTCCAGATCAGCTTTTCGTGCTGCCTCAATAATAATATTTTCCTCAGCTGCTCTTAGCTGCCATATCCTCTTAAGAAATCCGGCCATTTTTGTTTTTTCGGGGAAAACATTCCGCAGATGGGACAGCTCCAGATGGCAATGTGAGTTTATAAACCCAGGAACAAGCACTCCATTATAAAATTCTACCGAAGCCATTTCCGTTAGATTACCCCCGGTATCGATCAGCTCCGTTATTATCCCTTCGTCATTTACCGTAACTATACCTTTCTTTAAAACTGTTCCTGCTCCGGTAAAAATATAATGGGCTGAAAATTTACGCATAACAGGCTTACTTTTTGATCGCAGGACGTTCCTGTTTAATCTTTATTTCCATTTTATTCAACCGTTCAAGGACTTCATCGTAAATTTCCTTATACTGATCAGGATGCTTGCCATAATAAAAAACCGATGATTCAAATTCTTTCTTGCTCACCTTATGTTTTTTCAAAAAGGAAAGATAAAGATCCTGCATGGCAGAACTATCGGGCAGCCCCAATACAAAACGTTTGGCATACAACGGTTCGGCAAGATGCATGTCTACGAGCAAAGGGACCATTTTTTCTTTTGGTAATACTCCTTTGGGTGTACTTTGGTTAGAACAAGTAAAAAAAGTCAAAACAAAAAACAGCAATAACAACTTACGCATCATAATTCATCTTGTTTTTTTAGTTCCTTGATTTTCTTTGAAAACGGCGATGCAAAAACGAAGGAATTTAGTTTTTTATTCTGTGTATTTAAAATCATCGAATTATTCCCGGTCCAGCATTTTTCACCCTCAGCAATAAAAAGAATATTTTCCCCAATTTCCATTACTGAGTTCATATCGTGGGTGTTTATGATGGTTGTGATGTTATATTCGATGGTAATCTCTTTAATCAGATTATCAATCAATATAGAGGTAACCGGATCGAGCCCTGAATTTGGTTCATCACAGAAAAGATATTTCGGATTGAGGGCAATGGCCCGGGCAATGGCTACCCGCTTACGCATCCCTCCGGATATTTCACTTGGGAAAAGTTTATGAGCATCTTTTATGTTTACCCGGTCAAGACAGAAATCCACTCTCTTGTTTTTCTCCTTAAGACTCATTCGCGTAAACATATCCATGGGAAAGCGAACATTTTCAGCCACCGTGAGAGAATCAAACAGAGCCCCTCCCTGAAAAACCATTCCAAGCTCCTGGCGCAAAAACTTTTGTTCTTCAAAGGTCATCTTCCGCAAATCGCGTCCATCAAATAAAATCTGTCCGCTGTCAATATCCAACAATCCCACAATGGACTTTAACAAAACTGTCTTACCCGATCCACTCTCTCCAATGATCAGGTTTGTTTTACCCTTTTCAAAACTGGTGGAAATGCCTTTAAGGACCAGCCTGCCTTCGAAGGATTTATATATATCTATTAATTCAATCATTTAAATAGCAATTGAGTAAGGACGAGGTCAAAGAAAAGTATTAAAATACTTGTACTCACCACCGAGCGCGTGCTGGCTCTACCAACCTCCAGAGCTCCTCCTTGAACGTAATATCCGAGATAGGCGGGAACTGTGGCAATCAAAAAACCAAAGACAAGGATTTTTATGATGGAAAAACTGACATAGAAAGGGACAAACATTGTCCTGATCCCACTTAAATAAGTGGTCACCGTGATATTGCCCGACAACCCACCTGCAATCAAGCCCCCAAATAATCCGCACGCCACACTGATAATATACAAAAAGGGGCACATGAAAACTACTGCTATAACTTTAGGCAAAATAAGATAGGAAGCTGAATTAACACCCATTATTTCCATGGAATCGATTTGCTCTGTCACCCGCATACTCCCGATCTCAGTGGCAATATTTGAACCGATTTTACCTGCCATCATAAGGCTTAGTATGGTGGAAGAAAACTCAAGTATCAGGGTGTCCCTGTTTCCAAGGCCAATGATATAATCAGGCATCAGAGGACTTACCATGTTGTAAGTCAATTGAAGGGTGATGATCCCTCCCATAAAAACAGAAATGACCGATACGATTCCAATAGACTGGATGCCAAGCTTATCAATTTCTAAAATTAATTGGCGCCAATAAATTGAATTCTTTTCAGGTTTCTTGAAAACCCGTAGCATCAATAAAAAAAACTTGCCGATATGCGAAAAAAATTCCATTCAACTTTCAATTAAACCTGCCCCTAAGGAACTCGTTTTAAATTATTCCATAAAAATACAAATTATTTAGCAGTCACTAAAATTGCATCACCATGGTCCAGGGATTTAGAAGATAAGTATGTTTTGTTTTAAATTGAAGAAAAAAACAATAATTTTGTTAAAAATAACCGTATGGAAAAAAAGAATAATTATTGTGTCATCATGGCTGGAGGCATTGGCAGTCGTTTCTGGCCATTAAGTACTTCGGAAAAGCCCAAGCAATTTCTTGATATTCTTGGTTTGGGAAGAAGTTTGTTACAGCTCACTTATGATCGTTTTATAAAGATCATTCCAAATGAGAATTTTTTAGTCGTGACCAGTGAGAATTATAAAGACCTTGTACTAAGTCAGCTTCCTTCCTTAAAAGAATCTCAGATATTATCCGAACCCCTTAGGCGCAATACAGCACCTTGTGTGGCCTATGCCACCTATAAAATTATGTCCATTAATCCGGAGGCAAATATTATTGTCGCTCCTTCGGACCATTTGATAGTAAAGGAAGATCATTTTTTGAATGAGGTCGAGAAAGGGCTGAATTTTATTGACAATAAAGAGTACCTTCTCACTCTTGGAATACATCCGAATATTCCGGAAACCGGATATGGATATATCCAGGTTGCAGAAAAGATCAAATACGAGGAGTACGATAACCTTTTTAGAGTGAAGACGTTCACAGAAAAACCTGATCGTAAAATGGCCGAAGTCTTCATTGAAACAGGAGAATTTTTCTGGAATTCGGGAATTTTTATCTGGGCTGCTTCTTCTATACAAAAGGCCTTCGCCAAACATCTTCCTGAAGTTAACGAGCTGTTCGAAAGAGGCGCCAAATATTTAAATACCCCGGATGAAGAACATTTTATTAATAAAGCCTATGCCGAATTTCCCAATATTTCCATCGATTATGGAATAATGGAAAAGGCAGATAATGTTTATGTTCTTTGTTCTGATTTCGGATGGTCCGATCTTGGGACCTGGGGATCTCTTTACGAAAATTACAACCTGGACAACAATGCCAATGCAGTATCGGGTGATAAAGTCTTTCTGTATGAAACAAGAAATTCTATCATCAACATGCCCGATAATAAAATAGCAGTCATACAGGGTTTAACGGATTACATTGTGGTAGAATCTGATAATGCCCTGCTGGTCTGCAGAAAAGAAGATGAACAACATATCCGGCAGTTTGTAGCTGATGTAATGCTTTCTGAACGGAAAGTCACAACTTCCCGAAAGACCGAATAAATTTTTTTTAGGAATATCTGTGCTCTCCTAATTGACAAATATTGTCATTGATGGTCATTGATAGTCATTAGTAGTTATAAATAGTCATTAATGACTATCAATGACAATTAATGACTACTAGTGACTACTTTTATAAGGGCAGCCTACCGGATACTAATTTTATTTTTTCAACGAAGGGAATATTGAAGCATAGGAAGGTTTGCTGAGAATATTCAATAAACTATCTCTTCTCAACGTAAACTTTTTCATATTCTCCGGACTGACCGGATCAGAAGGAGGAGCTTTGATTTTAAGGGGATCGACGGGTCTTCCCAGCATATAGACCCGAAAATCCAAATGAGGCCCCGTTGCAAGGCCCGTGGATCCTACATATCCGATCACCTGTCCCTGAGTTACCCTTGAACCGGGATGAACTCCAGCTGCAAATCCGGAAAGATGCATATAAGTGGTCTCATAAACGGAATTATGCCTGATTCTTAGGAAATTACCTCCACCGCCTCCCTGATAACTTTTCTGGGTGACCGTACCTTCACCAATTGAAAATACAGGAGTTCCCTTGGGTGCGGCGTAATCCACCCCGTAGTGAGGCCGTCGGATACGAAGAATTGGATGCATTCTGCTGCTCGAAAAACGCGAAGTGATGTGAGAGAATTTAAGCGGAGATTTCAGGAAAGACTTTCTAAGACTGTTCCCCTTCTCGTCAAAATAGCTGTTCCCATCCTGTTGCGGGAAAAAGACGGCAAAATATTCTTTCCCGCCTTGGGTGAAAGAAGCTGAATGAATTTTCCCGACACCGATTGATTCATTATCTATAAATTCCTCATCGTATAGAATCTTAAAATGGTCTCCTTTTTGTATCCCGAAGAAATCAATGGTCCAGGCATATATTTCTGAAAGTTCAACAGCCAGCAGAGGATCGAGTTTATTTTCAATCATAGCATTCCAAAGAGAGCTTTTTATGACCCCTGAAGCAGTTCTGGTTTTTACCGTAATCTCCTTTTTACCGGTAGACACTTTTGCTGTATCTTTTGTAAAATCAAAAACACAGTAGTCAACAGCATTATTTTCATAGACCAGGTACCGAAGAATTCTTGTGGAATCCAAAGAATAAAAAGCGACAAAACGATCGCCCGTTTTCATTTTGCGGACATCAAAAACAGAAGAACAATCACCGGCAACCTGATGAATCGTTGGTAAAACCACTCCCCTTTCGCTGAGTATATCCGAAAGATTTTCATTCCTCCCGACGAATCCGGTCTCAAGATGAAAAGAATCTGACCGTATTCCATAAAGAATTTTAGGCTCAGGAATATTTAAAGTAATTTCTTTGGTCTCGGTAACTTTTTTGAAGGGCCGCCATAAAAGAAGCACTGATACCAATACTAATCCGATTAAAATGGAACCAATAACCAGTCTGATAATCTTTTTCCTCATCTCTGTTTTTCAGTGTGCGAGTCTGCTAAAGTAACTAATTACCGGTTAGAACAAATGCTTTTCTAAATTTAAACTACCTTTAGTGTGGTTAACAAATATTAACAGGAGCTGTAACAAAATGTATCACTGGTTCGTCTTACGACCAAAAACAAAAATCCAGATAAATGAATTCAAAGGAATACAACCAATCAGTCGATTTGTATTCAGACAATATTTATCGGTTTATTCTGAAAAATCTAAGGGATGAGGAGCGTTCGCGTGATATTGTTCAGGATTGTTATGAAAAATTGTGGCGGAATATAAAAAATGTGAACTCAGATAATGTGAAGTCATATTTGTTTACCACAGCTTATCATACCATGATTGATATTTTGCGGAGAGAAAAACATCAGACCTTTATCGAAGATAGCAGGGTTTATGAAGATACCCATGAAGAACAGTATACTGATCTTTCTGAAGTTCTGAACGAAGCAGTCAGGCGGTTGCCCGGCATTCAACGGACTGTCATCTTGCTGCGCGACTATGAAGGATACACTTATAAAGAAATCGGAGAGATAACAAGTCTGGGTGAAGCCCAGGTGAAGGTTTATATCTACCGGGCAAGAATCTTTCTGAAAAATTACATTGGGAAAATAGAATCGGTCGTATGATGATAAACAGAGTTAATTACGAATCTTTTTTCCTGGATTACCTCGAAAATAGATTGGATGAGAATGCAGTGGACGAGTTTCTGGAATTCCTGAAACAGAATCCCGACCTGAAAACGGAATTGAACCAGTTTGAAAGCATTCCATTGCCACTGGAAGAGGTTGCTTTCTCTGGGAAAAGAAATTTATACAAATCGGATGAAGTAGATTTAGCTTNATGTGAAAGAGAATTTATCGCNTTGATGGAAGGTGACCTTGAGAGTAAAGAACAGGAATCATTTAAGAATCACATTGCTGTGAATCAGCAATTGCACAAGGAATACAATTTGTTCTGCAAATCCCGGCTGGTTGCCGATCCCAGTGTTAAATATTTTGACAAGCAGAAACTGTATAGAAATCCCCAATCCTTTAAACTTACGAATTGGATAGCGGGAGCTGCAGCTGTATTGTTAATTTTCATTGGGGTTCATTCCCTTTTTAAGACCAGGGATCAGGCAATGTTGCCTGTTTCGGACAAAGAAACACTAGTGAAAGCTACCCCTCAGAAGATCGGGAACATTGCTGAGACAAACAATGCTCGGGTCGTTGAAAAGCATAGCACTCCGACGAAAGTAAAACCTTCGGAAATTATTCAGCAAACCAAACCTGACCCTAATCCGATCAATACGATTGCGGTGAGTTCTCTGACTTATCAACGGGATTCAATTGTGCCTGAAAAGCTCAAACCTGTTGAAACATTACTGGAGATTGGAGCCACCGAAAACAAATTAGCAGTTTCTGCTCCAATGTGTTCAGAAAAGTTCGGGAATCGGAAGAGCATCGCGGCAGTTGAAAAGTACCTGGCGAGTTGTGTAAAAAAAGCAGGCGATGAAAGCTTATTATCGGTCAACCGGATTATACGAACAGGGCTAAACGTTGCTACTGAACTGTCAGGGAACCGGATTGGGTATCAGGTTAAAGACGGTAAAATTTCCAGTATTGAGTTGGAAACCAGAATAATGGCTTTCACAATTCCCCTGCAAAAAAACTAAAAGCATCACAATATAGATCACAGTAAAAATCAAATCAATACAAAACGATGAAAACAGTTATAATGATCGCGGCCGTTTTAATCAGCTTCAACCTGGAGGCTCTCAAAGCTCAGACTGCCACTCAACCATCCCCCGCTTTGAAAGATTCTGTTCTTACATCCATTAAAAAAGATTCTGTTCTTCTATCAAATACCGGTAAACAGGTAACAAGCAAGGATACTTCAAAGGCATGCCCCTGCCATAAAGAAGTACGGACCACACATAAAAATCATGGAACGGAGTTCTTCTGGAACAAGAAAAAAATTAAAGATCCGAGTAATTTTGAAGGGCACTGGAGAACACTTGAATGGGGATTCAATGGATTCGATAAACCTGATTACAGTATGTATGACGGCATTGAATTCATGAAACTAGATCAGGGTGCGTCTGAAGAGTGGAATCTTAACTTTTCCCAGGTAAATATCGGCCTATATAAAACTTATATTGGACTTGTCTCCGGAATGGGATTCAGTTTCAATGACTATCAATTCGAATTACCTTACACCCTTGTCCAGGGATCTCAAAGGACTGAACCTCTTTTACTGGATCCTGAAAATCTTTCACGGACAAAATTGTCGGTATCGTATCTTCAGGTACCTTTATTGGTTGAATTCCAGATTCCGGTTAATCACAAGCAAGGAAGGGTATTTGTCAATGCAGGGGTAATAGGGGGCGTAAAAACAGGTTCTCATACAAAGGTAAAATATGGAAAAACAAAAGATAAAGACCACAGCGGATTCAACATTAATTCCTTTAAATATGCTGCCACTGCACGCATTGGATATAATAAAATAGGGCTGTTTGGAACTTATAACCTTACTCCGTTGTTCGAGTCGGGTAAAGGACCCAGACTTACACCCTTTACGATCGGATTTAGTATTTATTGGGATTAGCTCTTAAATTTACAAACCAATTTCAAATTTTTATAAGGTCTGAATTGTATTAATTGCTTTAATTATTCATTTAAGTATCGTAATTTAAGGGTAGAATTACTACCAGAATTCTATTGAAAACATAGCGCTTTAAATAATTGTTAAAGAAGCAAGATTTATTGTTTGGTAGTAATAAACAAAATAACCCAATTTAAATATCCATATATCTAAATAACAGACTGAATGAAAATACATGAATATCAGGCAAAAGAAATTTTCTCACAATATAAAATTCCAATAACCAAGGAGATATTGTGCCATACGGTAAATGAGGTGGAGACCGCTGCTGAAAAGCTTGAATTGCCCGTTGTCGTCAAAGCACAGGTTTTAACCGGAGGAAGAGGCAAGGCTGGGGGAATCAAGCTGGCCAATACTGTTGAAGAAGCCAAAGATGCCGCCTCAAAAATTCTGGGTATGAATATCAAAGGATATACCGTAGAAAAGGTATTGGTGGCACAGGGTTTGAGTTTTTCTTCTGAATTCTATGTCGGATTAACTATTGACCGGAATTCAAAGTCGATTGTTTTGATGGTCAGCCGTGAGGGAGGAATCGAAATAGAAGAGGTTGCTGCCAAAAATCCGGAGGCCATCCTGAAATATACCATTGATCCTGAATTGGGAATGCCTGCTTTTATGGCAAGAAAGATTGCATTTGCTTTATTTGAAGATACAAGAGTAATCGGCCAGGCTGCCGATCTTTTCCAAAAATTATACAAGGTATTCATAGAAACAGATGCATCACTTTCAGAGATCAATCCTTTGGTGATAACCTCCGACGCCAGACTGGTAGCTCTGGATGGGAAGATGAATTTTGATGACAATGCGCTTTACCGGCAGCGTGAAATACTTGCACTGAATGAACCAACGGAAGATGAAAAGAAAGAATTACTGGCTAAGGAAAAGGGGCTCACTTATATCAGGCTGAATGGTTCAATAGGATGCATGGTTAACGGAGCGGGATTGGCCATGGCAACAATGGACCTGATCAAGCTTTACGGGGGCGAGCCCGCCAATTTTCTTGATATTGGCGGAAGCTCCCGTCCGCAAAAGGTAATCGATGCGATGAACCTGATTCTTTCGGATAAAAATGTAAAGGTCATCATGATCAACATATTTGGAGGGATCACCCGGTGTGATGATGTAGCCCGTGGATTGATCGCAGCCCTGGAACAGATGAAAGTTGAGACACCTATTGTCGTACGACTTTCGGGAACCAACTCAAAAGAAGGCCTGGAAATTCTTAAACAAGCCAATCTGTTGACAGTTGATACAATGGGCGAAGCAGCCCAGAAGGCAATCAGTCTTGTAAATAACAACAAATCACTAAAATATGAGCATCCTGGCAAATAAAAATACAAGACTTCTTGTACAGGGAATTACCGGTCGGGACGGCAGTTTCCATACGCAGAAGATGATCGAATATGGTACCTACATTGTTGGCGGGATTTCACCTGGCAAAGGGGGGCAATCAGTCAATAGAGTGCCCGTTTTTAATACTGCGGAAGAAGCTGTGAAACAAACCGGCGCCAATACCTCTGTTATTTTTGTTCCTGCTGCTTTTGCGGCCGATGCTATTCTTGAAGCATCCGAAGCCGGGATAGAGCTGGTAATTGCAATTACTGAAGGAGTTCCGACACTGGACATGGTTAAAGTGATCCCATACCTGAAAAGGAAAGGGACAAAATTGGTAGGGCCCAATTGCCCCGGCTTGATTTCTCCGGATGAATCCCTTGTCGGAATCTTGCCCGGTAATATCTTCAAAAAAGGAAATGTAGGCTTGATGAGCCGGAGCGGGACGCTGACTTATGAAATGGTTTACCAGCTGACTTCAAATAACATTGGCCAAAGCACCTGCATCGGCATAGGTGGCGATCCTGTCGCAGGACTCTACTACGAAGAATTGCTTCAGCTATTTGAGAACGACCCAGAGACTGAAGCCATTGTTCTGATTGGAGAAATCGGAGGCGACGCTGAGGAGAGGGCTGCCAGATATATAAAAGAAAAAATTACGAAGCCGGTGATTGCTTTTATTGCCGGCCAAACAGCCCCTCCCGGCAAAAGAATGGGACATGCAGGCGCCATCATCTCAAGCGGGAGCGGCACTGCCGAAGAAAAAATCAGGGCTTTTGAAGAATCGGTTGTTCCGGTAGCGCGTCAGCCTGCCGAAATCCCTCAACTGGTCAGAAAGGCGCTAAAATAGGTGTCGGATACGCTGAATGCGAAGAGAGAGTAATGATGATGTGATGATGAGCAAGCAGATCACCACATTAAAGCATCATAAGATTTCGCAGCTAACTCTGCTCTGTTTGAGGGGGGAAGGCCACTGCTACAAAGATTCGGTAGTTAACGCCGCCTGCCCACTAATCAGCATATCAGCACATCATCTAATCACCACATCAACACATCAGCACATCAAAAAAAACCCGCCTCACCATCTGGTAAGAGCGGGCTTGAATTATATCGACTTTTGTACTTACTTCACTTCTTCGAAGTCAACATCAGTTACATCACCATCATTCTTCGGACCTTGTCCTTGTGCGCCTGCCTGAGCGCCGGAAGGCTGACCCTGAGCTCCTGAAGGTTGCCCCTGCTGAGCGCCGGCTGCATTATACATTTCCTGCGAAGCAGCCTGGAACACCTGGTTAAGTTCAGCGGTAGCCGAATCGATAGCAGTCAGATCCTGATTTTTGTGAGCTTCTTTCAACTTATTCAGTGCTGCTTCAATCGGTGCTTTCTTATCAGCCGGAAGTTTGTCGCCAAATTCCTTGAGTTGTTTTTCAGTCTGGAAAATCAACGCATCGGCATGATTGAGTTTTTCAATCTTTTCAATGGCCTTCTTATCCGAATCGGCATTGGCGGAAGCTTCTTCTTTCATCCGTTTGATTTCATCATCGCTCAAACCTGTTGAAGCTTCAATCCTGATGGACTGTTCCTTGCCGGTTGCTTTATCTCTTGCAGTAACATGAAGTATCCCATTGGCATCAATATCAAAGGTAACCTCAATTTGCGGGATTCCCCTTGGTGCCGGTGGTAGTCCGTCAAGATGGAAACGACCGATTGTCTTATTACCCGATGCCATTGGACGTTCGCCCTGCAAAACATGAATTTCTACAGAAGGCTGGTTATCCGAAGCCGTTGTAAAGGTCTCTGCTTTTTTAGTCGGGATCGTAGTATTAGATTCAATCAATCTGGTCATCACTCCACCCATGGTTTCAATACCCAGAGAAAGCGGGGTAACATCAAGCAGAAGTACATCTTTTACTTCACCTGAAAGGACACCGCCCTGGATGGCTGCACCCACTGCAACAACTTCGTCAGGATTAACTCCCTTGGACGGAGTTTTCCCGAAAAGGCTCTGTACTTTCTCCTGAATTGCCGGCATACGGGTAGCGCCTCCCACCAGAATTACCTCATCAATATCTCTGATGGTAAGCCCGGCATTCTGTAAAGCTCTCTGACAAGGCTCCATGGTAGCATTGATAAGACTATCTGACAGTTGTTCAAATTTCGAACGTGTCAGAGTCTTAACCAGGTGTTTCGGAACCCCGTTAACAGGCATGATATAAGGAAGATTGATTTCTGTCTGTGTAGAACTGGAAAGTTCGATCTTAGCCTTTTCAGCGGCCTCTTTCAAACGTTGCAGTGCCATTGCATCTTTATGCAGATCGACTCCTTCATCCTTTTTGAATTCATCGGCTAACCAGTCAACAATAACCTGGTCGAAATCGTCACCTCCAAGATGGGTATCGCCATCGGTTGATTTAACCTCAAAGACGCCTTCCCCTAATTCAAGAACTGATATATCGAATGTTCCACCTCCAAGGTCAAACACCGCAATCTTCATGTCCTTGTGCATCTTGTCAAGGCCATAGGCCAATGAAGCAGCGGTAGGTTCGTTAATGATACGGCGTACTTTAAGACCTGCAATTTCACCGGCTTCTTTGGTGGCCTGCCTTTGCGAGTCGTTAAAATAGGCCGGAACGGTGATAACGGCTTCTGTCACTTCCTGGCCAAGATAATCTTCGGCCGTCTTCTTCATTTTCTGAAGGATCATGGCTGAAATTTCCTGCGGAGAATAAAAACGGTCATCGATTTTAACCCTCGGAGTATCGTGATCACCCTGGGTAACGGTAAAGGGAACACGTGCCATTTCCCTTCCGACATTGGAATAGGGCTCTCCCATAAAACGCTTGATAGAATATACCGTATTCTATCAAGCGTTTCATGGGTGAGACTTACGGCTCTGGTCGTAAGTCTCACCCATGAAACGCTTGATAGAATATACAGTTTTATGTGGGTTCGTAATAGCCTGACGTTTAGCCGGATCTCCGATCTTACGTTCACCATTTTCTACAAAAGCAACAATGGAAGGAGTTGTCCGCTTTCCTTCACTATTAGGTATGACCACTGCCTCGTTTCCTTCCATTACTGCTACGCAGGAGTTGGTTGTTCCTAAGTCGATTCCAATTATTTTTCCCATTTCTAATATATTTCTGTTAATACAATTGATCTGATATTTTCAATTTCATAAATTCTCTTTCAATAGCTATGCCAATTTTATATCGTGCCACATTTTCTGACAATTTTGGCATAAACCTAAAAAAGCAAAAATCAAGCTGACAGAATAAATGACAAAAAGACAGGATTAAATTGATGTGATGATGAGTTGATGGGATGATATGCTGATGGGATGATGTGATGATTAGTGAGTAGGCAGCGTTAGCTGCAAAATCTTTGTCCCGCGCATGTGCGGGATTGCACTCCCTTTAAATAGAGCAGCGTTAGATGCGAAATCTAAGAATGAAAAGATGTCGCAACTCCGTTGCTTTTCGTGTATTGTATGTAATGCATCGTTCTACCAAGATATTGCAGCTAACGCTGCTTAAACTGATTGGATAAATTTCATTGTTACAAAGTTTCCCCTGGATATTTATCCAAACATCAGGATAAATATCCTAAGAGAATTTGATTCAATTTAACCATAATCAGGCTTCTTTATATGTTGCTGATTTTCTATTTGGAACAATTAGTTATATAGTAGATTTGGCAGCTAACGCCGCCTGCCCACTAATCAGCACATCAGCACATCATCTAATCAGCACTTCAATACATCATCTAATCAGCACATCGACCCATCAGCACATTAGCACATCGACTAATCACCACATCACCGATATTTTTTTATCTTTGGAGCTAAAACTGTAAAAATCTGAACGAATGGAAAAGAATATCGCTGAACAGGGAGCAACCGCAAGACTCGGATCTTTGGATGTGATGCGGGGTTTTGATATGTTATGGATCATCGGAGGTGGGAGCCTGATCGTCCAGCTGGCTAAAACAACCCAATGGGGATGGCTTCAGGCTCTTGGAGAACAGATGGAACATGTGCAATGGCAGGGATTTCATTTTGAAGATCTTATTTTCCCCATGTTCATGTTTATCTCCGGTGCCGCTATTCCTTACGCGATTAACTCCAAAGTAGAAAAAGGAACCCCAAAAAAACAACTCTTAAAAAAGATTCTGAAACGGGGAATTATTCTTGTTCTGCTGGGTATCCTATACAACGGAATTCTCGAAAGTGGATTTAAAAATATCCGTATCGCAAGTGTTCTTGCCCAGATTGGACTTGGCTATCTCTTTGCTGCCATGATCAATTTATATACAAAATCAGTTAAAACCAGATTATTCTGGATACTCGGAATATTAACCGGTATTGCATTCCTACAGCTTGCCTTTCCGGTCCCTGGCTACGGTGCCGGACTGCTTGATGCTGAAGGAGGAGTTAACGCATGGATAGACCGTATGTTGCTGCCGGGCAAATTGTATGGCGAAACTTTTGATCCCGAAGGATTGTTATGCATCGTATCGGCCATATCGGTTACTTTAATGGGCTCAATCGCAGGAAGTTTATTGCGTGGCAATAAAACCGCCCCCGGCAAAAAAGCACTGGTTTTAGCCATCGTAGGATTCACCCTTGTTTTAATTGCCTTGATTCTTTCACCTGTTTATCCAATCATTAAAAAAGCATGGACCGTTCCTTTTAACCTGCTTACAGCCGGAATCAGTTCAATGATATTGTCCTTTTTCTATTTTGCCATCGATGTTAAACCAAAGACCAATAAAATCATACCACATGTACTATTGTTCTTCAAGGTAATCGGCATGAATTCCATAACTATTTATCTGGGGACCAGAATCATTAATTTTGGCCAGCTGTCCAGATTTTTTACCGGTTCGTTTGCCATTTTCATGGGAGACTGGATTGTTGTGCTGGGCGCTATTATCCTGGAATGGTATATGCTTTATTATCTCTACCAGAAGAAAATATTCCTGAAGGTTTAGGCTTAAGACTATAGCCTGTAGACTTTAGGCTTTAGGAGGGCTGCTGCGATTTCCTACAGCCTACAGCCTAAATTTAAGGTATTATTTTTACTATAACCTGATAATTGTTCCTACTTTTGTACTATCAATTAATTATCGAATTATGTCAGTACAAAAAGAGGTTAAAAAGGTAACCACCCATGTTCTCAGTGAAATGAAGCTGAGAAATGAAAAAATATCCATGCTGACTGCCTATGATTATAGCATGGCAAAGCTGGTCGACGAGGCCGGTGTTGATGTTATTCTCGTGGGAGATTCTGCTTCAAATGTAATGGCCGGTAATGTAACCACTCTCCCGATCACTCTTGAGCAGATGATTTATCATGGCAAGTCGGTGGTGAAGGGTGTAAAAAGAGCATTGGTCGTAGTAGATCTTCCCTTCGGAACCTACCAGGGAAATCCACTGGAAGCTTTGAGTTCTGCAGTCAGGGTCATGAAAATCACCCATGCTGATGCAGTCAAAGTTGAAGGAGGAAAGGAAATTATAGAATCAATATCCCGTATCATCACTGCTGGTATACCGGTAATGGGCCATCTTGGACTGATGCCTCAATCTATCCATAAATACGGTACTTACGTGGTCAGGGCTACCCAGGAAGAAGAAGCAAAAAAACTTCTTGAAGATGCTCATTTATTGGAAAAAGCAGGGTGCTTCGGAGTAGTACTGGAAAAGATCCCCGCTCCTCTCGGAGCCCAGGTTGCCAGTGAACTGAAAATTCCTGTTATAGGAATCGGAGCTGGCGGCGGAGTGGACGGCCAGGTATTGGTAATACATGATATGCTTGGATTGACCCAGGAATTTTCCCCAAGATTTTTACGCCGTTACCTGAATCTTGCCTCCGAAATCAAGGGCGCCGTTTCTCATTACGTGGAAGACGTGAAATCAAGGGATTTCCCCAACGAAAAAGAACAGTACGATTAATATAAGACTTTAGACTGAAGGTTTTTAGACTGAAGAAATAATAACCAAAATTTATTTCTATAGTCCGAAAGCCTAAAGTCTAAAGCCTAAATACCTTGAAATGTCAGCACTGGAAGTTCTTTACGAAGACAATCACATTATAGCCATTAACAAAAGATGCGGTGACATTGTGCAGGGAGATAAAACCGGAGACAAAACCCTAGGTGATGAAGTTAAAGAATACCTCAAAGCAAAATATCATAAACCGGGAAATGTTTATCTTGGTGTCACTCACCGGATTGATCGTCCTACCAGTGGTATTGTGCTTTTTGCCAGAACCTCAAAAATGCTGACAAGACTCAATAACTTATTCAAGGAAGATAAAACAATTCATAAAACCTACTGGGCAGTAGTGGACAAAAAGCCAGCTCAGGAAAATCTTTACCTGAAACATTGGATTACAAGAGATACCCGGCAGAATAAATCCTTTGCATTCGATCAGGAACAAAAAGATTCACAGAAAGCAAGTTTAACACTTCATTACCTTCAATCATCAGACAGATTCCATCTTGTTGAGATTGAATTGCACACTGGCAGGCACCATCAGATCAGAGCTCAGCTGGCAGCTATAGGTCTGCATATCAAGGGTGATTTAAAATACGGATTTCCAAGATCCGATAAGAACGGAGGCATTCACCTGCATGCAAGAAAAGTCGAATTTATTCATCCTGTTACCAATCAGAATATTTCTATTATAGCTGCTCCACCTGAAGATCCCCTCTGGGATTATTTCATGCATAACATTGATCAAAAACATTAACAGGAACATCTCCCGATAAAAGGGATTAACTGTTTCTTAAATAGAGTTGTTTAATAATTCCGGCAAAGTTTCTAATAATTTGCCCGGAAGAATATTCAATCCCTTAATACCCAGCGATTCAGCGGCAAGCACATTTTCTTCAACATCATCAACAAAAAGGGTTTCCGAGGCTATTAACCTGTTTTCTTTAAGAACCTGCTGGAAAATCTTCTGATCAGGTTTGCGCAGTCCCATTTCGTGGGAGTAATAATTGCGTTCAAAAAGCTGATCGAAAGAATAGCCGTAGCTTTCTTTAAATATCCGGTGAAATTTTAAACGGTGTATTTCGTTGGTGTTGCTCAGCAGAAAAATCCTGTATTTTCTTTTCAGGTCCTCAACATACCTGACTCTGTCAGCAGGAATATCAAGAATCATAGCACTCCAGGCCGCATCAATCTCTTCGTCCGGTATATCAACTCCTATCAGTTGCCGTATATAATTTCTGAATGCCATCGGTGTAGAATGGCCTCTTTCCAGGTCAAAAAAGAAATTCATTGCTTCCTTTTCTTCCTGCAAAGAACTGTTTAAACCAAGCTTCCTGAATGCATCGAATGTCAGCTGAGCATCAATGTTAAGAATAACTCCACCCAAATCAAATATGATATTCTTTAAATTCTGCATGTTAATCGAAAATCTCTTTACAAAGTTACCTGAACTTTGCTTTCACTATTTTTAATTTAACCAGGCCGGTCTTCAGGCGGTCGATTTCTTAATCAAATGTAGCAAAATTGACTTACTTTATTCAAGAATGACATGAAGGCAAGTTGAATTAGATTAATTTTGGAAAAAATATATATTCACTTATTCGATGAGAAAATTCGTTTTTGCGACCAATAATGAACACAAGTTGAGGGAATTGCGCCAGATACTCAATGGCGAATTTGTCTTGCTGAGCCTTAACGACATCGGCTGTAATGAAGAAATTCCGGAAACTGGTACAACTCTGGAGTTCAATGCTTCCCAAAAATCACATTATATCTGGGAAAAATATGGCATCGACTGTTTTGCAGACGATACCGGCCTTGAAATCAAAGCACTGAACAATGAGCCGGGAGTATATTCGGCAAGATACGCCGGGGAGGCAAAAAGCTCCGAGGCCAACATTCAGAAAGTTCTCGAAAAAATGAAAGATATCGAGGACCGCCGTGCCAGGTTCCGTTGCGTATTTTCTCTAATCATGGATGGGGAAGAAACACAATTTGAAGGAATCGTGGAAGGTGAGATCCTTCATGAGAAAGAAGGTAACGGGGGATTTGGTTACGATCCTATCTTTAAACCTCTTGAATATCAAAAATCTTTTGCCTCCCTTTCTCCCGATGAAAAGAACCGGATCAGCCATCGAGGCCGGGCAGTGCAAAAGCTCGTTGAATTTCTTAAATTCCACGTATAACCGAGATAAAACCACCGGAAGCCGATCACTCATTAATTACATCCGGCCATAATTCTGGAAACTATGTTACAGAAAACAAGGGGAATTATCCTTCATAGTATAAAATACGGTGACTCGGGATTGATCACCTCCATTTATACTGAATTGTTTGGTCGAATGTCTTTCATTACTCAGGGTACAAGATCCAAAAAGTCACTCGTTAAAAGCAGTAATCTTCAATCTCTTTTTTTAGTTGAAATTGAACTCTATTATAAGCCGGGAAGGGAGTTGCAACGAATCAGGGAAATAAAAAATTCGGCGCCTTTTAGTTCTCTCCCTTTTGAAATTACCAAATCCACTCAGGCAATATTTATTGCAGAAATCTTAAATAAGATTCTACGGGAAGAAGAATCCCAGCCAGCCCTGTTTGAATTTCTTTTTAATTCCATCCGCTTGCTCGATCTCTTAGAGGATGGAATTGCCAATTTTTATCTGGTGTTTTTAGTGCAGTTATCCCGCTTTTTGGGTTTTGGACCGACCAATAATTTTTCGGAGGATAACCCCTGCTATGATCTGATGGCTGGGATTTTTGTCCCGGTCACACCAACACATCCTCATTATCTGAACAGAGATGAGAGTGCTGTTTTTTCAAAACTTCTGGAAATGTCTTATCAGGATCTGACCAATCTTTCTATCGAAAAGCAGATCCGTAAAGTTCTCCCTGACAGGATTCTCGAATATTTCAATCTTCATACGGGAATTAACCTGAATATTAAATCATTGGAAATAGTCAGAGAAATACTGCATTAAGTGGGGTGTCAGGAGCAATAAAAAAAATAACCATTTTTTAAATTGTGATTTTCTCTTTCCATCAGAATGGTTTTGAGAATTTTCTTACTTTTGTACTGTTTATTAATTAACAAAATGGTTTTTTCCAAAGTCCCAACGGTAAAGAGGAATATCTTCGCTACAATTGCAGAAATCACTGATGAAAAGAAAGCTATTGATATAGCTTCTCCCTTGTCGGAGTTTGCCTGCCCCGAACAGCTGATAAAATTAGTGACCAAATACATGAAGTTGGGGAAGAATGGCCATTCTCCTGATGAGGGTATACGTTTATTAAGAAATCAGATTGTTGAACTTGTTAATAGCCAGAATAAAGCAAATTTTGATCCTGAAACAGAGATCACCATTACAGCTGGACCCACTCAGGCTATGACAACAGCCATCAGTACTTTCATTAAGGAAGGTGATGAAGTAATAATTTTTGAACCTGTACAGGAAACTTATGCCCCTTTCATTGAATTAAACGGAGGTCGGCCGCTTTATGTGAGCCTTAAATATCCCGATTTTCGTATAGACTGGGATGATGTCAAGAAGATGGTTACTTCAAAGACCAAGATGATCATCCTTAACAATCCTCAGAATCCCATTGGGCATCTGTTTACCGAGGAAGATCTGAACCAACTCAAGCGGATGATCAATGGAACCAGGTTAATCATCCTGAGCAACGAAGTATTCGATCACATGGTCTATGACAAGCAGCAGTTTCATAGTCTTGCTTCGGTCCCGGACCTTGCCGCCAAAAGTTTGATCGTTTCTTCATTCGGTCCCACGTTCAATATACCCGGTTGGGGAATTGGTCATATCATCGGACCCGAAAGGCTCATGACCGAATTCAGACGAATCAATCAATATCAGGGATTCAGTGTAAATACACCTGCCCAGTATGCTTTGGCTGAATTCTTGCAGGAAGGTCAGAACTTCAGTGAAATGTGTTCCTATCATCAAAGCAAACGTGACTATTTCATAGATCTGATAGGCAACAGCAATTTTAATGCCATACCTACTGCTTCAACTTATTACCAGCTTCTGGATTACAGCAAAATATCTGAATTGAATGATGTCGATTTTGCTATTAAGCTGATCAATGATTATGGAGTCGCCACGGTTCCTTTCTCAGCTTTTATGCATGAAAAGAATAAGCATCAGCTGCTCAGGATTTGTTTTGCAAAATCAAACGAGATTCTGGAACAAGCCGCACATGTTTTAAACAACATCCCATCATTAAACGGGGAAAATAACTGAAACAAGAAAAGATCTTATTTTACTGTTTAACATACAAAGGCCTCATAGTTCAAGGGATAGAACGGAAGTTTCCTAAACTTTAGATTCGCGTTCGAGTCGCGGTGAGGCTACCAGGAATACTCCAGACACTTAACAGTCTGGGGTATTTAGTTTTCAAGAATTTACGAGCCTTTCAGAAGATATTTTAAGCCTAATTCTCACATAAGAATTTAATCCGAATTTTACTTTACACGCTTTTATGCTAATTTTGTTTTACAAAAAATGCCTACTTTTAAAGCGGTAGTAGATACGCATCTTAAAAACGATGATGGAACCCGCGATATCTATCAGAATCCGGATTACACATAACCGGGTAAAAAAGGCATATTCCAATGGCTGCGTGAAATATTAACCTTTAGGCTTAATCACTTCGGCAGTTCGTTCTGGATACGGGAATTACAAACAAGTGACGCCTAATAATGATAAGACAATTCGTGCGGATGTGTACATAGATGCGATGCAAAAAGAGTGGAACGAAAATACACTATGCAACTACCCAGGATGCAGTTGATATACTAACTGTTTCCGAGTCAAATGGTTTGTTAAATATTCAAATACGATACGCAATGGGTGATCGTAATAAAAGTAATTACGGTTATTCAGCTGCAGGAATGGTAATAAAAAAGAAAGTGAGCATAAATAATTATTAACCTAAATCTTTAAAAATGAGAACAAAAATTTTCAAGGCAATCACAATCGTAATTTTGTCATTCACTTTATCAAGTTGTGCTACTATTTTTGGTGGTTCAGTCTCACAATGCCAAAGAACAAAACCTCTTGCTGGTCAACCTTCTCGCCCGGTTAGAGCAGTTGCAGCGGTTGCTGATGTTGTTTTATTCTGGCCCGGTCTAATAGTAGATTTCGCAACAGGGGCAATTTATAAGCCCTGCGATAAAAATATTGCCCCGATTCCAAAATTAAACGCGGAAATAAAGAAACAGTAATCAACAAAAAAGGTGCAGTTGTTTCGCTGCACCTTTAAACAAATTAATTCCCCGCTGCCGCACGATTGCATCGTGTGGCTTTATTTTATAACAATAACATTGTCCAAAATCCCGTTCCCTCCAGCATAATCAAGAGCATTGCTGCTCAAAAAAAATCAATATAATTACTGCGAAAGCGAAGGCATAAATACCCCCGCTGCCGCACGATTGCATCGTGTGGCTTTATTTTATAACAATAACATTGACCAAAATCCCTTTCTCTTCAGCATGATCAAGAGAACTTATAGTTACGGCTCATTTGACAGATTTAATAAACTGCTTACAAAGAACCACGCGATGCAATGTCGAGTAGGCAAAGGCATTTCAGCCCAAGCCTCTCACAGAACCGTACGTGACAGTCTCCTGTCATACGGCTCTTGTCATTCCAGTCATTCTTTAAAACCATACCGCCAGTGTGCAAACAGGTTCGGGTGCAATCTCTGGCAATTTTTCAACCAGTTGTACCCCTCATGAATGCTCCTTAGCTTGTATTTGTTCCGTACCCAAAGCATTAACCTGTATCTTAACCTGCGGAATACCCGCAAGAAGTCCCACTTCCTGAATTTACCGTAATAATTAATCCACCCTTCCAATTTGGAACAAAGCCTGTCGGCTATCTCCTC
>JGI20225J20221_1000967_pt2 | contig 45915 bp, 37 predicted proteins | sample BioMet4_FD_20221 | JGI IMG/M metagenome (IMG submission 20221) | reverse complement strand
GCCTCGCCCATAAGCAAGTTGTTTTTCATCAATTGCCTTGCACAGCTCTGAAAAGTGTTGATTCACCAGCCTGATAACATGAAATCTGTCCGCAACAATGCACGCATTGGGAAACCACTCCCGCACAAGTCGCCGATACGCAGAGTTCATATCAATACAGACCATTTTGACTTTATGGCGGCCTTGCAGTGATTGCAAAAAATCGCGCATATCGGCGGCACTGCGCCCTTTTACCACGTCAAATACCCTGCGGCGGGCCAAGTCGCAAAANGTGGTCGCAAAGCCCTGTCTGCGCGTAAATCTATGCTCATCAATGCCCAGAATGCGCGGGCATGTGCGGTTTGCCCAGTGGCTGCTCTTGTGCTGCATCATCTGGTGGTAGTAGCGCTCCACGCTGGCTACTCCTATGCGGTGCTCGTCGGCGATATCCTTGCAGGAAATCCCTTTATTGTAGGCTTGAAATATGTTGCGTTTGAGCAGTTCTGTTGTTCTGCTCCACACTTTTATGCCTGCAAGTCTGGTATTAAAATATCTACTGCATTCTTCGCATCGGTATTTGTGGCAGCGAACCAACAGGCGTGACGCCCTTCCATGAATGGAAATATTACGGATCGTCCGCCAGAATGAGTCCTTGATNCGNAGNTTTTCNCNTNCGCAGTGCGGGCACGTATTCTTGCCCGTCCACCTGGCCTCAAAAACCGGGGGCGTACGACTCACAACTTTTTCGATTGCAAAATCCCGCAAGCCAATTAAAAATTGTTCCACAGGGCCTTCTCTTCTTTTCTTTGGTCGGAAAATAAANGNTGCCCTGNTGGGCATACCNNCTTTNNTTGGTATGCCCATTTTTTCTTGAGGATGCTATGCCCCCGTCTTTGAGGTAGAGCTATTATTTGTGCCACGCTATACTTCGGCGGTATCTTGATACACATGTGTATATGATCTATGCAGGCATGTGCTTCTAATATCTCAAGATGTTTATATTCACACAGCTTTGGCAAAATCACGCCAATCTCTTTCTTGTACTTCCCGTATATGATTTTGCGACGAAACTTTGGCGCGAATACAATGTGATATTTGCAATTCCACCGTGTGTGCTCTAAACTTTGATCATCCATTGTTGCTCTCCTTTGCTACACTGAAAGTCAGGACATCTTTCTTGTAGCAAAGGAGAGCTGCTTTTTGATGGGGATAGGCTTCGCCTTTTTGGAACTCCCCGCTTAGCGGGGAGTTTTCGTCCATAAACAAAGCCGACCAAGGCTGCCGTGTGCCGGCTGACGTGCGCCATCCACAACCTGCACCCGCAATCTGACAGAAAAATACTTTTATTTTAAATAATTAGGCACATTTGCGTCGTCAGCTCGCGGGGTCTTGGCATCATGCTTGTCGACAAATTGTACAGCAAGTACAACGGGCATGTCGCTCCAGTCTACGCCCATGCGCAAATTAAATCACCCAAGATATTATTTTTATTAAGTAAATTTTATTTTGCAGAACAGCCTTTACTGAAAAGCCGCAAATTCTACACAGCGCATTTGCTTAAATGGCAAAATTTCGGAGATAATTTGGCTGTACAAACTGTCGGAAAGCATGAATCAGACAACTTCATCGCAAACATATTAACAATTATTTATACACATATATACACATCATTGCATACATACAAAAAAATCTTTGGGGGTATTGAAACGAAATTTATTTTTTTCAGAACAAAGTTATTTGGAATCTCGGCAAATATCATCATGCTATCTGTTTATAAAAACAATTAACCAATCATTGGAGCATGTCCTGCAGACAGCCCCTGGAATCATCGATTTGACGCCTGCGCATAAAATATTTATTTTGCCGACCAAGTTAATGCTGTCTCAACAAATTTTGCCGTCTTGCCCTGCCCCACACAAAGATCGCTTGAGATGAAGCTGCATGGATAACCGCCTTAACTTGGTTAAAACGGGGCGTGAACGTTGCGCTTGCCATCATGTGGCAACGCACTGTCACCAGCTGGACTACAATTTGGGGGACTCGCTAACTATGAGAAATATCTGGCTGTTATTCTGCCTGGCCAGACCGACATGCGTTATTCACTGCTGACGCAGGGGCAAATTGAGGCTATGATGTCATTTAAAAATAATGCATGTGAGAAATAAGCCACTAACAGCCGCAGAACCAAATTTATGTTTAGGGCATGTTAAGACAACAGGACAAGCATCATGTTTCTTTGACGCAGTAAATCATTATTTTGAGATACGAACAATGCAACTGGCTTGACAGTATTGCAATAATATTGCGATGCAAAGTCAAAATTGGAGATGATGTAATAAATATCTCTACTAATACAAGCACAATATAATACATATGCTGGAATACTATCATGTTGAATGACAGGAAAAAACAGGCTTACAATTACCTTAGAAATGCAATCATTAGCAATGAGCTTGCCCCTGGAGCGCCCATTCGCGAGCAGGAGCTGACAAAGCGCCTGAAAATGAGCCGTACCCCCATCCGCGAGGCCATGCGCGAATTGGAAAAGGATGGGCTTTTGATCAGCTACCCTGCCAGGGGCACCTTTGTTTTAGTGGTATCGCCTTCAGATGTTGCTGAAATTTATGATCTGCGGATACTGTGCGAACTGTGGGCGCTGGAGCAAGGCCTGTCGAGGATGCACGACAGCGAGATTGAAATTATCAACAGGCTTACCAACGAAGCCGAGACAAATATTGACTGGGAAAAATTTCATCTTTCTGACCTGCTGCTGCACAATCTCATTATTGAAAAAAGCTACAACAAAAGGCTGGTGTCGTTTATACAGGCCATTAACGGTCAAATTGAACGCATCAGAAGATTCAATGCAAAGGGCAAGGCCAGATATGACCTTGGTATTGTAGAACACAAAAAAATTCTCAATGCCCTGTTCAACAGAAATCTGCCCGCCGCCAAAAAAGCTCTTGAAGAACACCTGCGCACAAGCCGGTCTACCGCCATTGAAATTGCCAAAATGTTTGAAATGCAGTCTGTGCCCCATAAATCCTGATTGCCCCTCTACTCTATAGGACACTTCCCCACGATTATTTGCAGCAATGCGCTTATGTGCTCTTGCCGATTGAGCAAAAGCGCCCATGGGAAGGACATGGGCGCTCAAGGGAGAGGAAGGGGCGCGAGGCAAATGCGCCCCTTCCTTGTCGTGGAGGAGGGTTAGAACTGATAGACGAAGGTCACGCCCACATTCCAGGCGTCGCGAACGTTGTCGTTCTTGCCGTTCATACGGCTGTTGCCCCAGACGGTCTTGGACTTGTCAAGGTACAGGGCATCGTAGTTTGCATCAAGGTAGACAACAAAGTTGTCGTACATCTTGTACTTGTTGCTCAGGCCAAATTCGAGCACGCCGTCATTGCGCGTCAGATACAAACCTTCACGCCCGGCGATGCTGCCGTCGTTGGCAGACATCCATGCGCCAGTGGAATTGTTGATCTTCTTGAGAATGCCCGGATCGTTGGTACCGCCCATGTAGTTGATGCGGATGGTGTGGGAGAGGTTGTCGATAAAGCTCATGTTCTTCAACCGGGCGCCGATGCCCCAAAGGCCGGACATGGACTTGCCCACAAGGCTGTCGCGGCCCATGATCGGGTCGCCATGGAAGGCAAAGCCAGAGAAATCGTTGGGGTTGTTGGGGTGCATGAAAGGCATGCGCTCCGAACCGTTGCCCAGATTATCGTCGTCGCCTGAGGCGTACCAGCCGTAGAGGCCGGGGGTGCTCCAGTCAAGCTTGTATTCCAGCAGCACCGTACCCAGCCAACCGGCCCTGTTCATGGAGCTGTCGTCATACTGCACTGAGCCGTATTCGAAATCCCACGAAATTTTGAACGGATCAAAAACCGTAACCTGCCCAGGCAGGCCGAACCATACGGCATTGCCGTACTGCGACAGCTTCTGGTTATGGCGCCCGCCATAGAGGGGCAACAAGCCCGCGCGCAGCGAAGAGCCAGAGGCGTTGCTGGCGTAGGTGTAGATCTGGGTGTTGTTGACGGAGTTATAGTTGATGGCGGGTCCGATGCCAGCATACATGCCCCAGGGGGTTACCTTGACGCCGTCAAAGGTTAACGGCACGGTCAGGCCGAAGGCATCAAGGTTGTCCATATAATTGGCGTAACGGTTGGTCGCCGCAGTGGAGTTGTCATTAAGAATGCGGGCCCAGAATGCGGTGACGCCCACGTTTTCATTGAAGGCGTACGAAGTGGTGATGGCCGCCACGTCGTCAGCGAGCACCTGGTTGCTGTTGATGAAGTCGGGCAGCTGCATGGGCTGAATACCCATACGCACTTTCAGATCGGTCTGCGGAACAACCCAATCAAGATACGACCACTTGACTTTTATCCAGGTTCCATCGGCCCCCAGAGCCGCGCCGCTTGAATTACTGCCCCAATACTGGGCGGTGCCGCGGTTATACCCGCCGATTTCAAAATGCACGGTTCCCGAAAGGGATTCCGAGGCAACGGCATCCAACTGCAAGCGAACCTGCTGGTTTGCTTCAAACTTGTCTTCAGAACTGTTAAATCCCGTTTTGCCGTTCCCGCCGGTGAAGTTCCCATTTTCACCGTAGCTGAAATTATACGCCCATCTTCCCTTAGCCTTGAAATCGACGGCATTTGCCCCTGCCGGCAGCGCAAACAACAGGCCTGCCGCCAAGAGTAATACTGCTATCTTTTTCATCCTCTGCTTCTCCTTTCTTAACTGTGCACAACACACAAAGCCTCTGCCACTCTATTTACCAGGTGCATGCAGTGCAGCGTTCGTTCCTCAATAAACACAACTCAGACAATGCACCTGGCAAAAAAACATATCTATATTGCAACTATATGTTGTATTAGCTGCTTGTTATCCAAACCTGTATTCAACACCGAGAGTTCCACAGGGGTACTCCCATTTTTTTATAATTGTTTTTCCGCACAAGACGCGGCATGTTCCGCATTCAAGACATCCTGCATAGTCGAAGATTATTGCGCCGTCTTCGCCACGCTTGTACAAGCCCGCAGGACAGGCCATCATCAGCTTTCTGAACTCTTCTGGATCAGGGTTGTCGACCAGTTCAATATGAGCGTTGCTTTCGTCCACATAAAATTTGTTGACGCCAAGTTTGACATCCACGTTTACGCTGTTCATATGGAACGCACTCCTTTGAAGCAGTCTTTCATCAGGTTCATGGGGCCAACCTTTTTGACCTCGCCCCAGAGCTTTTTCCAAAGGGGCTGTTCCGACCCGTTGATGGTGAACATCTGGCGCATCACGGCTGCGGCCATTTGCGGATAATCGTTAAAAATTCGAGAATTATCCAAAAATGCCGGCAGGTTTTTATAAAGATTCATGTCCTTCATGATGAAGCTTTCATCCAGAAGGGTTTTGTAGGAGGCAAGACCGGCTTCGCTGAAATCATTTGTCTTGCGGGCGGCCATAACCGCCTTGGCCGCAGCTTCGCCAGAAGCCACCGCCAGATCCATGCCCCGTACCGTGTAGCCCACGTTGAGGCAGAAACCCGCAGCGTCGCCCGCTATCAGCACCCCGTCGCCCACAAGCTTGGGCACCATATTGAGCCCGCCCTCGGGCACAACGTGCGCCGAGTACTCAACAAGCTTGCCGCCGCTCACCAGGGGAGCCACCGCCGGGTGATTTTTAAAGTCTTCGAGCATTTGCGGCACGCTCTTGTTGGTGAGGGCCACGCTGTGCAGGCCAAACACAAGGCCCAGAGAAACGGTGGTTTCGTTGGTGTAAAGAAAACCGCCGCCCAGGTATCCGTTGGAGGGGGACCCGGCAAACAGCCAGGCCATGCCGTCCTTGCCCACGCAGCCAAAACGGTCGGCCATCTGGGCGGGGCTGAGCTCTATGAGTTCTTTCACCCCCACAGCCACGGTGTGGGGCGTAACCTTGTCGACCATGCCGAGCTGTTCGCCCAGTATGGAATTGACGCCGTCCGCCAGTATGACCACATGGGCCTCAAGCTCATCCTCGCCAGCTTTCACGCCGCAGACCTTGCCGTCGCGCACGATGAGCTCTTCCACCCGCACGCCGGGAATAGGCTGCGCCCCGGCGCTTTCGGCCTTTTCCATAAACCACTGGTCAAACTTGCCGCGCAGGACCGTGTACGACTGCTCCTCGGGTTGCATGGAGCGCGCGGTCTGGTAGTCCATGGTCACGGAGCTGTCCTCGGTCAGAAATGAAATCTTTTCGCGGGCGACGCGCCGTTCAATCGGAGCCTCGTCGGCAAACCCGGGCATGATCTTTTCCAGGCTGTGCGCGTAGAGACGCCCGCCGGTCATATTTTTGCTGCCAGCGTAGTTGCCCCGCTCTATCAGCAGAACAGAGAGACCTTCCTTGGCAAGCAGATAGCCGGCGGTGCAGCCGGCCAAACCGGCCCCCACGATAATTGCGTCAAACTTGTCATCCGACATAGCGCCACCTCTCGGCATAATTTTGCATCAGCCCTTGAAGCGTCATACGGGCCCGCACGAACTTGAATCTGTACCCTGCGCCGCTGCATCGCCTTGCCCATACTGGCCGCGCCTTGCGGCAAAAATCGTCCACAACCGGCATACAATCACAACGGCAATGCAAGCTGCCTTGCTTTGCGGCTTTCCCGATCGGTGACGCATCCTCTCGGGAAAGCCGTTTCCACGGGGTTTATTACGCTGACATTACTCACGTAAGTCAGCAATTTAACATGATTTACTTCAACAGACTGGTCAGGCCGGGCAAAACCTTGTACAGGTCTCCCACAATGCCGTAGTCCACAAAATTGAATATGGGGGCGTTTTTGTCCTTGCTGACCGCTATGATCACCTTGGAGCCGTTGGCCCCAACCATGTGCTGAATCTGGCCGGAAACGCCCACGGCAAAGTAGACGTCCGCCTTCAGCATCACGCCCGAGACGCCAATGTAGCGCTCGCGTTCCATCCAGCCTTCGCCTTCAGCCACGGGGCGGGAGCAGCCAAGCTCAGCGCCAATGGCGCTGGCAAGGTTTTCCGCCAGGGCGAGATCTTCCTTTTTGGCAAAGCCGCGCCCCACGCACAGCACTCTTTTGGCTTTGCACAGGTCAACGGAGCTGCCCTGCTTTGACGTCAGCCCCACGACCTTGGGCATAACGGCCGGCGGCACAAAAACGCCCTGCTTCAGCTCGGCCTTGAGTGAAGCGTCGGGGGTTGCAGGTTCGTACGAGCCGGAGGCCAGGCTAAGAACGCAGACCGGCGAGGTGATCCTTTCGCTGCCGGAGGCCAACCCGCCAAAAACCATGCGGCTGACGGTGACGGCATCGGCAATTTCAATCCTGGTCACTTCATTGGCCACAGCCGCGCCAAGCTGCACGCCCATGCGGGCGGCCAGAGCGCGGCCTCGCTTGCTGGGGGGCACAAGCACCATGGCCTTTTTGCCGCAGGCGGCAACCACGGCAGCAAAGGACGGTGCGTAATCTTCAAGCATTACGCCCTCCTGCGGGGCGAATGTATATACGACACCGGCACCAAGCGATGCGGCGTACTGGGCGTCTTCGTCGGTTCCCACCACAAAAGCGCACACGTCTTCGCCCAGGGCTCGCGCCCCGGCAATGATTTCAGGCAGGCGGTCCTTTTTATCGCTGAACACAAAAATTATGGGCATTTTAGACATTGCTCACTCCTTACAACTAGTTCAAAATCTTGCGGATATTGGCCGCAAAAGCTGCGATCTGTTCTTCCGAATCGCCCTCGATGATCTCCCTCTTGCGATCTGTCTGATCAGGAGCAAGGATGGAGAGCATTGTGCTGGCGGGGTCAGAACTGTAACCGGCGTCAGCCAGCGCAATTTCTTCCACCGGCTTTTTGCTGGCGGCCAGAATGGCTTTCATGCTCGGGATCTTGGGCACGTTGATGTCGGTGGTGACAGAGAGTACCGCAGGCAAGGGAACGTCGACGATTTCCACTTCGTCCTCCAGATCGCGCTCTACCCGTGCAGTGGATCCGTTGATCGTGATTTTGCCCACGCTGTTGATGCTGGGCACGCCCAAAAGCTCGCCCAAAAGCAGGCCTGTCTGCTGCGCGTACAGGTCAGCCGAGCCTTCGCCGCACAGAATGAGGTCAAAACCCAGCTTTTTTGCTGCTCCGGCCATGATTTTGGCGGTTTCACCAGGCAGTATCCCGACAAGGGCATCGTCGCCCACCACGGCAAGGCAGTCGGCCCCACGGGACAAAATATCCTTGCGAACCTTGGTGTTGCCCGTGCTCGCCTTATTGCCGACGGTCAGAGCGGTTACGGTGCTGCCCTCCTGGGCAGCCGCCAGTTCCACACTGGCTTCAAGGGCGTTCAGGTCATAAAGGCTGATCTTCAAACCGGCTTTGTCCAGCTTGAGGGTTTTATCGCTATTTACGGAGATGTCCTGTTCTTCAGGAACAATCTTGCAGCAGGAAATGATTTTCATAGTTCTCCTCGCGTCTTATTAATGTAAAATTGATGATGCATTGTATCTTGGTAGAAGATGGCTCAAGCTATCGACACAGTTCATGCCCCAAGTAAAATCCGATGGCTTTTGCTTGGGATCGTCTTCATGTCATGCCTTATTGCGTATCTCGACCGGGTTAACCTCTCGGTCTGCGCTACGTTCATTATGGAAGATATGAAATTTGACAGAGTTCAACTCGGCTACGCAATGTCGGCTTTTTTTGCCGCCTATGCCCTGACCCAAATTCCCGGCGGTATTTTGGCCGAGCGATGGGGCATACGAAAAAACGGCGCTTTTGCAATGTTTTGGTGGTCGTTGTTTACATTTTTAACGCCCCACGCCTGGGGCTTTGCAAGTTTTTTAGTGGTGCGGTTTCTCTTTGGCCTTGGCGAAGGCCCGCTGTACCCCAACAATGGCTTCTTTTTTGCCAAGTGGTTCAGTTCTAAAGAAAAAGCCATTGCAAACTCGTGGATGAGCGCAGGCACGCTGCTTGGACCAGCCCTGGGGCCGCCGCTGACTGTATTTTTGGTGACGCACACGAGCTGGCACTGGGCCTTCTATGTATTTGGCTTTGCAGGATTTATCGCCACTGCGCTGTGGTGGATCTACGCCAGAGACACCCCGGCCGAGCATCCCAAGATCAATGATGCGGAACTGCTGATCATCACTGAACAGACCAATGTTCAGGATGCTGTTTCCGAGGCGTCCAAAAAGATCAAGACCCCCTGGGGCAAGTTCCTTAAAAACCATAGGTTCTGGGCCATTGGCTTTCAGTACATGGCCAACAACTACATAACCTTTTTGTTTATGTCGTGGGTGCCGCTGTACCTGCAGCAATCGCGTGGCGTGAGCTTCACCCAGATGGGCGCGCTTGCCGGCTTGCCGTTTTTGGCGGCGGCCATCAGCACCGTCCTCACCTCCATTTTGAGCGACAAACTGGTGCGGATGGGTAAATCCAAGATGCTTACCCGTTCTGCCTTTGGCTTTTTTGGCATGAGCGGCTGCGCCGTGTTTCTCTACTTTGCAACTCAGGTCGACACTGTTGCCCAAAACATCGCCCTGCTTTCCTTAAGCTACGGTTTCCTTGGCTTTAACCTTACCGCCGCCTGGGCGGCCTGCCAGGACATCGGCGGCAAGTACGGCGGCACGGTTGCCACCTGGATGAACTTTTGGGGAACCATCGCCGGTGTGGCCGCCCCGATTATGACGGCTCTTTTCGTCGATTGGGTGGGCTGGGAAAACGCCTTTGTCATCAGCACCGGCATCGTCGGTTCTGGTGCGCTGACCTGGCTGATTATCAATCCTGACAAAAAACTGGTCGAAGACTAGGCAAACCAATCCGGGCAGGCCATTTGCGACCTGCCCGGATTTTAAACACTACGCTAGAAGGATGGCCGCATATGCAGTTCAATTTTCCTCCGATCGACATCCCTGTTGAGGGCCTCGACAAGGTCAAGCTCCCCAAAATGTATTCCATTACTCAGCGGTACGACGACCAGCGGGTTGAGGACATCTCGGGGCACCTTGCAGCGCAGCTTGAATCGCAGATCGGCAACAAGGAGGCGTTCATAGGAAAAAGCATCGCCCTGACCGTGGGCAGCAGGGGCATACCCCACCTTGACGTCATGGCCAAAACCATCTGCGACCAGCTAAAAAACTGGGGGGCCGCGCCGTTTATCGTGCCCTCCATGGGCAGCCACGGCGGCGCTACGGCAGAGGGGCAGATAGAGATGCTGGCCGGGTATAACATCACCGAGCAGAGCATTGGGGTTCCGATCAAATCGTGTATGGATGTGGTGCAATATGATGCGCTTGACGACGGCACTCCACTTTACTGCGACAAAAACGCCTGGAGTGCGGATGGCATTGTTGTGTTCAACAAGGTCAAGCCCCACACCGATTTTCGCGGTGCGCACGAAAGCGGCCTGGCAAAAATGATCGCCATCGGGCTGGCCAAGCACAAGGGCGCGTCCATGTTCCACATGAAGGGCTTTGCCTGCTTTCCCGACGTGCTGCCTGTCATCGCCGAAAAGTTCATCAAAAAAGGTCCGCAACTCATGTTTGGCGTGGGCGTTGTGCAAAATGCCTACGACGAGGTCTGCAATATCGACGTGTGCCCCAAAGAGGGCATCATCAAGATGGATGCCGACCTGCTGGTCGTCGCCAAAGGCAAGATGCCGCGCTTCAAGTTTCAGGAATGCGATGTGCTGGTCATCGACGAAATAGGCAAAAACATCAGCGGCAACGGGCACGACCCCAACATTGTAGGGCGCAACAACTCCGGCGACTTCCCCGAAGTGTTCACGCTCAAGCGTCTGGTTATCCTGGGCATAACCCCAGAATCGCACCACAACGCCGCAGGCATCAACCTTGCCGACATCACCACCCGTGGGCTGCTTAATGACGTGGACTGGCGGGCCACATGGATCAACGTGCTCACCGCCAACCGGCCCAACGGCGGCAAAATTCCGGTCTATGCCGAAACTGACCGCGATGCCGTCATCATGGCCATTCGCACCGGCGACAATGTCGATTTTGAGCACCCACGGGTCGCCCATATTAAAAACACGCTCCGCATGACCAAAATCGATGTTTCGGAAGCCATTTACAACGAAATCAAGGACAGGGGCGACGTAAGCCTGATCAGCGGCCCCTTTGAACTTGATTTCAACGCTGATGGTCGTCTCACGCCTCTAGAAGAAGCCTGATCCTGCCCGGCGCGGCAGCCGTCAAGGCCTGCCCGCCTGTGCCGCGCGCCGGGCAACCACCAGGCGCAGCAGGGCAATGCATGTCAGCCGTGCGCACTGCCCTGTGCGGGGGTCTTGCCGTCCATCCTCACCCGTTGCATGCGGGCTATCCCTACCGCCTGCGACAACGGGTAAGGATGGACGGCATACAAACCTCCAACAGCAACCAGGCTACGGCAGCATGGGCAAAGCTTCGATCCTGCGGTCGCTGCATCACATACGCACAAGAGAGTAAAACAGTATTCATGTTTCAAACAATATTCTGTTTATTAGTATACTGTTTGCTTATTACAACGCACAGCACATCAAATAATTTTATTGTATTTATGACACATACGACAGCATAATTGATAATTAACAAAAAAAATTCTATCAATTTCGATTTTATTTTGCATACAAACCAACCAGGACGCATCTTAAATATAAAGCTTCAAGAGAATACAAATAAAAAATACGTATACCACAAGGAGCCTGCAGATATGAAAGGAAGCGTCAGAATGAAGCTATTGGTGCCTTCCATTGCCATGCTGGTTTTATGCATGGGGGTATCAAGCTATTTTTCTTCCCAAAAATCCGCACATGAGGCATCGCAGGTGCTCGTTGGCACGGCCCGGCTTGCGGCACAGGACGTAAGCAAGAATCTTGATGATATGCTGTCATTTGTGTGCAACGTGCTGGCGCTCGAGAGCGGCAACGAGATACTTGACGGGCTGTTGACCGACAAGGGCCCGTCAGAAAGTGAATTTAACGATGGGGTCAAGCTGCTCAAAAAGCTCGTTGCAACCAGCAACCTTGTTTCCGCAGCCCGCGTCTACAACACGCAGGGCAAATGCATCGTCAGCGATACGGGGATTACCAATATAGATGTAAAGGACAGGGATTATTTTAAAAAGGTCATGACAGGCCAGACCAACATAAGCAACCCGCTTATAAACCGGGCCAACAACCTGCCCGTATGCGTCATATCAACGCCGATCATCCGCGAGGGTAAAATCACCGGCGCGCTGATTGTGGGCATAGACCTGTCGCCATTTACAGAAAACATGATCGCGCCCATTAAAATAGGCGAAAAGGGCTATGTGTACCTTGTGGACGGCAACGGCATCACAGTAAGCCACCCGGACGCGGCGCAGATCATGAAGCTCGACATCTCCCGCTTTGAATGGGGCCGCAAAATGCTCTCCACCGGCAACGGCAGCACCGAGTACTTATTTGACGGGCACGGAAAAACAGCCGTCTATGCCAAGGTCAAATCCACCGGCTGGATTGTGTGCGCCATTGTCAGCGAGGACGACACTACAGCCGTTGCCAGGGTCATATGGACATCAAGCATGGTTTTGAGCGGCGTCGGCGTGGGGCTTGTGTGTCTGATCCTCATTTTTATCGTCAATCCCATCTTGGCCGCCCTGCAAAAGTGCGTCGCCTTTTCCGAGGCGGTCACCATGGGCGACCTTGGCAAGCAGCTTGAAATCAACCGCACGGACGAGCTTGGCAAGCTTGGCCGCTCTCTGTCCATCATGGTTGAAAAACTTAAGGAAATGGTGGCTACCGCCGAAATCAAGACGACGGAATCCGAGGAGCAGACTCGCAAGGCCAAGATAGCCATGGAACAGGCGGAATCAGCCCGCCGCCAGGCGGAAGAAGCCAAACGCGAGGGCATGCTTGCCGCCGCAGGCCAGCTCGAGGAAGTGGTGTCAATCATTTCTTCGGCATCAACGCAGCTGTCGGCGCAAATCGCGCAGTCGCACCAGACCACGCAAGAGTCGGCCCAATGCCTCGCTGAGGCCGCCGACGCCATGAACCAGATGACCGCCGCTGTGCACGATGTGGCCGCCAGCGCCTCAAGCGCGTCGAGCATGTCTGAAAAAACCAAGGCGAACGCCGAGGATGGGGCAAACATCGTGCGGGAATCCCTGCAGAGCATTGCCAAGGTCAACGAAGTGTCCATGGAGCTGAAAAAAGACATGACCCAGCTCAACGAACACGCGCAGGCCATCAACCGCATAATGGGCGTTATTTCAGACATTGCGGACCAGACAAACCTGCTGGCGCTTAACGCAGCCATTGAAGCGGCCCGCGCGGGCGACGCAGGACGCGGCTTCGCCGTTGTGGCCGATGAGGTGCGCAAACTGGCGGAAAAAACCATGACCTCCACGCAGGATGTGGGCAATGCCATTACCGCCATCCAGAGCAGTACGACAAAAAGCGTCTCCGGCATGGACAACGCCCTGCAGCAGGTTGAAACGGCCACAGGCTGCGCGGGCAAATCCAGAGAAGCGCTGCAGCTGATTGTCAGCGATGTGGAATCCACAGCCGGGCAGGTGCGGGCCATCGCCGTTGCCTGCGAGCAGCAGTCGGCGGCCAGCGAGGCCATCAACAATTCCATTGAGCACGCCAACAGCATGTCCGAGCAGACGACCCAGGCCATGACCGAATCCGCGCGGGCCGTGGCCGACCTGGCCCAGCAGGCGCAAAAACTGAGCGCCCTGATCAGGGAAATGAAAAACGGTTAGGCGGCAAAACCATCAACACAAAAAAAGGGCCGGCAATGCAAGGCTGCGCTGCTGGCCCTTTTGCGGTATATCATGAACATACTCTATTATGACTGCTTTTCCGGCATCAGCGGCGACATGAACATGGCGGCCATGATTGATCTGGGAGTCGACCCGCACTACCTGAAGGCCGAGCTGGACAAACTTGACCTGGGTGCGGAATTTGAGCTGAAGGTCTCCACCTGCGCCTGCAGCGGCATCAAGGGCACTCAGGTGCATGTCTGCCAGGACGGGAAAAAGTACCACGATCATGGTCATGCTCATAACCTTGCACATGACCTTGCGCATGACCACGACCATGACCATGCCGCAGAGCCATCATGCGAGCATACCGGACATGCGGAGCACCACCCCGCGCATGACCATGCTGTCGCCAGCGCCGCCCGCCATGAGCACCACCACGCGCAGCTCAGAAACCTTGCCGCCATCGAAGCCATCATCATGTCAAGCGACCTGAAGCCAGAGGTAAAGCAGACGAGTCTGCGCATCTTTGACCTCATAGCAAAGGCCGAGGCCAAAGTTCACGGCAAGCCGGTCGGTGAGGTGCACTTTCACGAGGTGGGCGCAACAGATTCCATTGTGGACATCGTGGGCGCGGCCATCTGTTTTCACGCGTTGCGGGTGGATGCCGTGTGGGCCTCGGCCATCGAGCTTGGCAGCGGGCTTGTCCAATGCGCCCATGGCCTCATGCCTGTACCGGCCCCGGCAACGGCAGAGATAGTCCATGGGCTGCCCACAACCAGAGGCGGCACAGACCACGAGGCGACAACCCCCACGGGGGCGGCCATCATAGCGGCGCTGACCAGCCGCTTTACCTCAACGCCAGCCATGTCCACCAGCAAAACGGGCTATGGCATAGGGCACCGTCAATCCAGCCGCCCCAACATGCTGCGGGTGTTCCTTGCAAGCGACGACTGCCCTGCCCATATGTAGCGCAATTTCCAGGTACGACAAATGACAAACGACATGTTGCAAGACCTGCTGTCAGCCGTTAAAAACGGCGGGCTCTCCGTAGCTGAGGGCATGAATGCCCTGCGTGATTCAGCTTTTCTGGATTTGGGGCATACAAAGTTCGACACGCACCGCGCCCTGCGGAACGGATTTCCCGAGGTGGTCTACGCCGAGGGCAAAACGCCGGAACAGGTGGCCGAAATATTTTGCCTGCCGGGCACGCAAGGCAACATACTTGCCACGCGCGTTTCGCCAGAGATGGCCAGTCATGTCCAATCCCTATGTCCAGATGCCGAGTATAACCAGCTGGGGCGTACCCTGACCCTGGCCCGAAGCCCCCAGGTGTGGAAGCAGGGCGAGGTGGTCATTGTCACAGCGGGCACATCCGACCTGCCCGTTGCGGAAGAGGCGCACGTAACCTGCGGCATGCTGGGGTGCAAGACCCGCATAATTTCCGACGTCGGCGTAGCGGGCATTCACCGCCTGCTGACGTGCCTGCCCGCCATCCGTTCCGCGCGTGTTGTCATTGTGGTTGCTGGCATGGAGGGTGCGTTGGCCAGTGTTGTGGGCGGCCTGATACCGCAGCCCGTTATTGCTGTTCCCACCTCTGTAGGGTATGGAGCCTCCTTTGCCGGCCTTTCGGCACTGCTTGGCATGCTCACCTCCTGCGCAAGCGGCGTTACTGTGGTAAATATAGACAATGGTTTTGGGGCCGCCTGTGCCGCCTGCAGAATAGCCAATGCGTGACAGAACAAAAACACTGCAGTAAACGCCGGCAGGCCAGGCTATCGCATTACACTACGGGCTTTTGCCGCTGCAGCCATCACACTGCAGCAACAGCGCACTGCACAGCCGTATTTTTTCAGCAACAGGACACTATATGCGAATAGCCGTATTTGAAGTCAAGGATTGGGAAGAACAGTATTTTTGTCAGGCCGTCGCATCCGGCAGGTACACCCTTGAGCTCAGTGAAAACAAGCTCACAGCCGACCTCGCGGGCACGCTCGAGGGCTTTGACGCGGTCTCTGTTCTTGAGAGCGCTCTGGACGCGGAGGTTCTCGACATCATGAAAAGCCGTGGCATACGGTTTATCACCACCCGCACAACCGGCTACGACCAGATCAACGTGGCGTACGCAAAATCCATAGGCCTCAAGGTTGCCAATGCCCTGTACCCGTCAGATGCGGTGGCCGAATTTACAATTCTGCTCATGCTATTGAGCCTGCGCCACTACAAGGCCTCGCTGTACCGCGTGGCCACCAACGATTACTCGCTGGCTGGCCTGAAAGGCAAGGAGCTCAAAGCAATGACCGTGGGCGTGGTGGGCACAGGCGGCATAGGCTCCTGCGTGGTGCGCCTTCTTGCCGGTTTTGGGTGCAGGGTACTGGCCTACAACAAAAGCCAGAAGCCCGATCTGGCCGCGCTGGCGGAATACACCGACATGGAGTCAATCTTCCGTCAGAGCGACATCATCACCTTTCATATTCCGCTGACCGATCAAACCCGGCACATCGTCAACGACGCATCGCTGGCCAAAATGAAGGACGGCGTCATCCTGATCAACACGGCCAGAGGCGAGCTGATGGACACCGAAACGCTTATCGCCGGGGTGGAGTCTGAAAAGATCGGGGCGCTCGGGCTGGATGTGTTTGAAGAAGAGCGCGACATCTACCACCGCTACCGTACCACAGACATCATAAAAAACCGCAATATGGCCTACCTGCGCCAGTTTCCCAATGTTGTCATGACGCAGCACATGGCCTTTTTTACCGAGACGAACATCAAGTCAATGGTCTGCGACAGTCTGGACAACCTGTTAAAGATGCACGAAGGCCAGGGGTATCACGAAATATAATATCCATGCCATCCGTGTCTTCCTTCTACCCCGCAGGCTTCAGGCGCCCTGCGTCAGACTTACTGCGCGCTCAACGACAATTCCTGCCCGGTTACGCCGCAATAAACTATAAGCAGCTCCGCGCCCTCGCTGTCCGTGTACCCATAGTGCGGCTTGTTGACCATCTCGGCCAAAAAATCGCCCTGCGTGAGGTGCTGCTCCTGGTTGTCGCGTTCACTCTTTACGGTCAGGCTGCCCTTATGCACATAGGCGATGTTGGGCATGGGGTGCGTGTGGCTTGCGAGCCGCGAGTTGGGCGGAATCACGATCTTTACAATTTTAATGTCCGCGTTGCCCGTCGGGTAAGCTCCGTATTCCGTACCATCCCATGACCGTACCGCCTCAAACAGTACCGTTTTGCTCACTCCCGCCGCAGGGGCCGTGGCGGCAATGGCCTGGCCAATGCCCGCGACCCGCTCCTTGCCGCCAGCCCAAAACCCTGCCCCAAATATGACCAGCCCCGCCACCACACCGAAAACCCAATTTTTTTTGAACACGCAAATCTCCACTTTCCGCTGCCGCCCCAGGGCCACACCGCAGCCGTTTTTATGCTGACGCATTTATCCCCATCCAGTACCGGCTACTTGCGCCATATCACCATATGTCGCTGCGTCCTCAACTTAACAGGTTAGACACGCAGAGTCATGCCAACAGACGGGGGCGTCATGCCCCGCAGGCTAGAAGTATTGCAAAAGCACCATGCCTGCAGCCCCCACCGCCAGCAGCCACAGGGCGTTGATGCGCGTGTACATGACGCACAAAGTGGAAATTGCGGCAAAACCATAGGCCGCCCACCCGCCCTCAAGACATTGCAAAAGTACATAGGCTGAAGCCAGAACCATGCCAGCGGCAACAGGACGCAGGCCCGCTTCCAGGGCCACCTGCCAGCGTGCCCCCCTATGATTTTTCCACACGCGGGCAATGCCGTACAAAAGCAGTGCCGTTGGACCAAACATGCACACGGTTGCTACCAGCGCTCCCCAAAAACCAGCAACCTGCCAGCCTATAAGTGTCGCCAGCAGTGAGCCTGGCCCCGGCGCCATACGCGCAATGGCAAAATCGTTGAGAAACTGAGTCGCCGTCATCCAGCGATGGACATCAACCACCTGGTGCTGAATATCAACCACGACAGCTTGCCCGCCTCCCACAGCAGCCAGCGAAAGTGGAGCGAACACACGCGCCAGATCAATGCAGAGTGCAAATTCAGATCTCACTTGCGTTCCTCTGGCTTTTTCAATGCGCGCCAATATTCCATGGCAACTCCGGCAAATCCGCAGACCACAACTGTCCAGATTAACGACCAGTGCAATATGCCAGCCGCTACAAACGTTATCACCATCAGTGAAAGCGGAAAAATACGACGCGGCAGCAAAGCCACAGCCGTGATGCCCATTGATATTGACAGCCCGATTGCAGCTGCCGCCGCCCCGGCCAAGGCGATATGCGTTACGGGAAACTGCGTCAGCTGGGCAAAGGAAACTCCAAGCAACACTATGAGCAGGGCCGGAAGAAACAAAATACCCATGATGCCCGCAAATGCCCCACGCGATCCACCCAGCTGATAACCAATCCATATTGCCATGTTTGACACGTTAACCCCAGGCAATGCCTGCGACAGGGCAAGACCGTTCAAAAAGGATTCTTCATCCATCCAGCGGCGTTCGTAAACAAAAAGACGCATCATGCGCCCGCTCATTCCTCCGCCAAAACTGGTTAAACCTATCTGCGTAAAGGCAAAAAATATATCCTTTACCCCAATAGGCGTACGGTTTTCGGGTAATTGCTTTTGCACAGCATTCAACATCAATGAACCCTTTGGATTTTCAGATGGCTATGAAATGACGGGCAAATACGCGGGCAGACAGAAGCATGCAGGCGTTGGTCGAGTATCTCGACGCGGAGGCGGTGTTATTGAGGGCAGCTAGCATCGCACAGGGTGGTCACGGCAGACAGATGCCATCTCTGCAGCAGGTAGGAAAAAACCCGCCAGCTTGTCAAATTGCACCTTGCCCAGAGCCCGTCTGAAAGCCGCCACCGCAACGCTTCGGGCGCCCCCGCCGCGGGGATGCCGTGCAGCCGCAAGCTCTCCCCAACGGTACGCCGCCCTCAACAGGGATGCGCAAAAGAGCTGCCGGCCATGCGGCGTAACTATATCGCCAAGAATACTGGGGATCAAACTGCGCGAGAAGCGGCCACAGCAGGGCGAACCTGTCAAATACGATTGCACCCACAGCTAAAGATGAGTGGGCATACGCGCAAACGTACACCCACTCACCAAACGCGACAGCGAATTTGCCACGCAAAAGAAGAACCAATACCGCTGCAACGCCCGTACAGCGCCGTAACAAGCCCCACCAGCATCAAAGCGGACTGGGGGAGAGTCGCACGCAGGCGCTCCGGGGCCAATCATTCCGTTTTTTGCAAACCCGCAGGCAATCCAAGAAGCTTTGCCGCATGTTTTATTTCACGTGCGCGCATGCACGGTTGCCGCCTCAGGCAAGACGATTATGCGCAAAGCCAGATCCCAGGATTTTACCTCGGTTCTCAGGCCCTATGCAAAAATGACGTCTTCATTGATGGCGGCAATGTCCTTGCAGCCTGTCAGAACCATGGTCTGCACCAGTTCACCCTTGAGCTGGGCAATATACTTGCTTACGCCCGCAGCTCCCCCGCCTATGGCAGCCCAGACAATCGGGCGGCCAATGCCCACAAGGTCGGCCCCAAGCGCCAGCATCTTGAACACATCGGCTCCGCTGCGCACGCCGCCGTCCGCCATGATCGTTATCTGGCCCTTAACCGCTTTGGCAATCGCAGACAGCACCCGCGCAGTACCGGGGGCATACTCCATCACACGGCCGCCGTGGTTGGAAACAACAATGCAGTCCGCCCCGGCCGCCACAGCTTCCCTGGCGTCCGCGACCGTCATGATTCCCTTCAGGATAAACTTGCAACCGGCCTTATGGATTTTTTCAACAATCGCGGCCAGTTCCTTGGGGGATTTAGGGCCAACGGGGTGCCCCATCTTGCGCAGGGTAATCAGGCCAGCGGCATCGATATCCATGCCCACTATCTTGCATCCGCTGGCAAAAGAGCGTTCGAGCTTTTCGTCAAGCTCGTCACTCTCCCAGGGTTTGATAAAAGGAATACCGTGCCCCTTGGCCGCAGTTATGGCCGCAAAAGCAGACTGGGTAATTACCGGGGGCACGCCATCGCCGGTGCAGCCGATCACGCCCGCGTCCTTGCAGCCTTGCACCACGGCCTCGACATATTGCTCTTCGGTTACGGCATCATTAAAATTGAACATGCCGCCAATAGGTGCGGCCACTACGGGCATGTCCAGGTTCAGCCCAAGGCAGCTACAGGATGTGTCGGGAGCGCTGGCTGTATGGATGAGGCGCATGTTCAGGGCGATCTCCGCCAAGGCCTTGACGTTGTTTTTAAAGGCAGTGCCGCTGCCCAGCCCGCCCATGCCGGGCACCTCGCCCGCGCACACCCGCCCGTCGCAAATGGGGCAAAGACGGCAAGCCCCCCGCATGAGTTCCTTGGCTTTCTGGCGAATATCTTTCATACGAATCTCCATTATAATTAAAAAATACGGTCTGCTTATCTACAATGATAGCAAAAACCGTACTAGCTTACTATCAATACAAACAATATGACTGACAGTTTGTCATTTATAAGAATACGCCCGCTTTGCACAAAATGCAACAAAAATGCTATGTTCATGATCTTGCGACACGTAACAATACAATAAAATCAAATAAATACAACAAACTAATGGCGTTTAGAGCAAAATTCGCCTCAGACTTCGCGCGGCAAGACTCAACGCCGCNCCCAGATACTGCCGAGAATATGGATGTCTTTGATGATAATAATGTGTAATTTTGTATCGTCTTTTCGCCCACCATGGCCCTGTTGCAATGTATTTTTATGCAACACAGCCGCATGTAAAACATATTGCCCCTGCCCCGTCGTGATACAGGCAAGCACGCGAAAACTTTACTGTGCGCCAAGGGCATGCCAAACCTGCAACGGGCGTTGTTGCCTGCGCCTTGACATTTATTGAATGATTCTGCGCTCCCCCCCCAAATCGGTGGTATTGCTAGTGCAAATATTTCAGGAGTTCACATGGATCAGCAGGAAAATCGAAAAAATGTTCTTCACCACTTGGGACAACTTGGCGTGGATTACGCAATAACGGAACATCCGGCGGTTTATACCATCGAGGAGATGCTAAACTCGGGTATCAAGCTCATGGGCGAGGTATGCAAAAACCTGTTCTTGCGAGATTCCGCTGGCAAACGGCATTTTCTCGTCACCATACCCAACGACAAAAAAGCCCCGCTGAAAATCTTGCAGCAAAAACTCGGGACATCTAGACTCAGCTTTGCGTCCGAAACGCCTCTTGCCAGATACCTTAAGCTGCATAAGGGAGAAGTAACCCCCTTCGGCATTCTCAATGATGAAGGCCGCCGCTGGTATTTGATTCCACGCTTGAGGGCAACCCATGCCTGGGCGTGCACCCCAATGACAACACGGCAACGGTATGGATTTCTTTTGCAGATTTACACCGAGCTGTTGCCGTACACGGAAACCGTATCCACATACTCTCTCTGGATGATTAGCGCCCTGCGGCACTAAGCCGCTGCGCGAGTGTTTTTCCTGCTCGGGTGGCGGGCGGAACATTTGATTTGCAAAAAAGTGCACGCGCTTTTACGAACCAACACGGTTTGAATCCGTAGCAGGCAGCGGGTACGTGTGTCATGAACGACAGGCGATCACGCCCGTATCTTTTTACCAGAGGCCGAATTGCCGCGCCATTGCGGACGCAAATGCGCGGTGGAGCTACCGCCGGGTGCACTTTTCACTTTCAGGATACGCATGACATTGACGGGCATACCCCAGACGAACACAGTTTACGCAAAGTATCCCCTAACGCTCGCCTTTTCTCTCCATAAAATACTTATCTACGGTATTGGGTGGCAAAAACGATGTCATATTTACAGTTCCACTTTGTGTGAGCTAAACTTTTTGCGTCATCCATTGTGATTTCTTTTTGATTTTTTTCGTTTGCATTTGCCAGAACGCAAGTTGTTGTAACAAATCAAAAGAAGTTTTTCTGACATGCTTAAAATTTTAAGCTTTACGCCCCCCCGCCTAGCGGGGGGGGCTACATACAATGGATTATTACAATTATGTTACAGCGACTAAATGCAGTTTATAATTGCATTTAACTGTATCAGCCATGCCTTATACTTTATTTATTACTTCCAGATGACTTTTGCCACATCAACAACAAGACGTATTTTGTCCCACTGCTCTTCTGCTGTAAGCGTATTTCCTTCCTCCGTGGAAGAAAAACCACACTGGGGACTCAGGCAAAGCTGTTCGAGAGGAACAATCTGGGCTGCCTCAGCTATTCTTGCTTTGATGTCCTCCGGGTCTTCCAATGCGCCGGTTTTAGTTGATACCAGCCCAAGAACCACCTGCTGATCAAGCATATGCCGGAGCGGTGTAAAATCACCTGCCCGCTCGGAATCATATTCCAGAAAAAAACCGTCCAGCATGGCCCTGCCAAAAAGCTCCTGCGCCACGGGTTCGTAACCGCCACTGGAAAACCAGGTGGAGCGAAAGTTACCCCGGCAGATATGCATGGTTACCGTCATATCTGCTGGCCTGTCTGCGATGGCAGCGTTCACAACGTCCACGTATTTTGCCGCCAGCGACGCCGGATCAATGCCTCTTTTTTTCAGACCGTCGCGCTGTTCGGCAGAGCACAAGGCCCCCCAGCTGGTATCATCCAGCTGAAGATAGCGGCAACCAGCATCATAGAAGCCTCTAAGGGCCTCTTTGTATGTATTTGCAATGTCTTCCAGCAACGCACTTTCAGAACAATAGAAACCGGGCAACGCAAACTGCTCGTTGCGGACAGCCAGAACAAAGTGGAGCATGGCGGGCGAAGGAATGGTCATTTTGGCAAGGCTATCACCAGCGCAGGACTTGAGGAAGGTAAAATCACGCAGCATGGGGTGGTTGGAAAAGCCCACGGGGCCAACCAGTTCAACGCTTTCGGCCTTGGTATGCACACCATGAAAAACAAAACCCTTGCCGGTGGTTGTTTTTTGAATGCCATCAAGCCCGGAAAAGAAGTCCAAATGCCACCAGCTGCGGCGGAATTCCCCATCGGTAACGGCCTTCAGCCCGCACTGCTTCTGTTTTTCAACCAGCTGCCTGATGGCTTCGTCTTCCACCCTGCGCAGATCATCGGGCGTAATCTCTTTATCCAGCAGCTGTTTTCTGGCCTTTTTAATCGATTCCGGACGCAGAAAACTGCCCACATGGTCAGCGCGGAAGGGTGGTTTGTTCCAAAAGTCTGCGGTGTTTTTTTCAGTCTTCATTTGTTTATCCTTTCTATGCCGTTACGCCAGCGAGGCGCGTACGATTTCAGCGGCTTCAACCATGTTTTTCAGTGACAGGCAAGCTTCATCCCATTGCCGCGTTTTCAGGCCGCAATCCGGGTTAACCCACAATCTTTCCAGTGGAATGTGCTTGAGTGCGCGGTGCAGCAGCTCGACAAGTTCTTCTGTGGAAGGCACGCGCGGGCTATGGATGTCGTACACGCCCGGGCCGACCTCGTTGGCGTAGCTGAACCTGTCGAAAGCATCCAGAAGCTCCATGCCGCTGCGGCTGGATTCAATACTGATGACATCGGCGTCCATTTGGGCAATCCACGGCAGAATGGCGTTGAACTCGCTGTAGCACATATGCGTATGTATCTGCGTGGAGTCGGCAACGCCAGAGGTCGCCAGTCGAAAAGCATCTACAGCCCAATGGAGATAGTCCTCAGCTGCTGCGCGCGTCAGGGGCATGCCCTCGCGCAGGGCGGCTTCGTCAATCTGGATGATGCGCACGTCGGCCTTTTCCAGTTCAAGAACTTCGTCGCGGATGGCAAGAGCAATCTGCTTGCACACATCTGCCCGGGGCAGGTCGTCCCGCACAAAGCTCCAGCACAGTATGGTCACCGGGCCGGTGAGCATGCCTTTGACCGGTTTTTGCGTGAGCGACTGTGCATATCGTATCCAATCTATGGTCATAGGCTGTTTGCGGTACACATCGCCGTAAATTACGGGCGGCTTTACGCATCTGCTGCCGTAGCTCTGCACCCATCCAGTTTGCGTAAAGCAGAAGCCCCCCAGTTGCTGGCCGAAATACTCAACCATGTCGTTGCGCTCAGCTTCGCCGTGCACCAGCACGTCCAACCCGAGCTGCTCCTGCTTTTCGATGCACTGGCGGATCTCGTTTTGCATGGCTGCCGTGTATGCGGCTTCGCTTATGGTGCCATTTTTGAAATCGCGGCGGATTTTGCGTATTTCTGCAGTCTGCGGAAATGAACCAATGCTCGTAGTTGGCAAGGGCGGCAAGGCAAGCCAGCTTTGCGCATTTTTGCGGGTGGGATAGCTGGATTTGCGGGACAATTGCGCAGAAGTGACAGCAGCAGCCCGCTGCCGTACTGCTTCAATGTACATATCTGGGTGAGCAGCGGCATTTTGCTGATCTGCTGTCTTGTCCAAGACTTTTTGAGGGGTTGCATGCTCGGCAATCCTGCCAAAGGCAGCAACTTCCGCACATTTTTGCACTGCAAAGGCCATGCGCCCGCGGATGTGTCCCGGCAGGGCTGTTTCCGCATCCAGATCGACGGGCGAGTGCAGCAGGGAGCAGCTTGAACCGAGCAAAACCCGTTGGATGCCCAACATTGCTGTAGCCTGCTCAATGAGGGGCGAGATCTGAGCAAAATCAGCCTTCCATATATTGCGGCCGTTCACAACGCCGAGCGAAAGCTCCATATTTTCGGGGATGGCGACCAGAATTTTGTCCAGCTCTTCCCCGCCGCGCACCATATCCACATGCATGGCCGCGCAGCCGGAATGCACCGCCAGCTCAAGGTTTTGCTCGAGCGGGCCAAAATAGGTAGTCAGCATCAGCCGGTTGCCGCTGGCTGCATTGAGGTTTGCGTATATTTCGGTAAATCGACTGGACGCCGACGGGGGCAACAATTCAGTGCTCAACACGGGTTCTTCGATCTGAATGATGTCGCAGAGAGGTGCAAGCGCGGCCAGAAGGTCTGCGTATACCGTGGCAATGCTCTCAAGCCGAGTCCATTTGAACATTTCGTCCTGAGATTTTGCCAGTGTCAACCAGGTAAACGGACCAATCAGAGCTGGCTTTGGCGCAAAACCCAAGTCACGTGCAAGGAGGGTGTCCGCAAGTACAGGATGCCCACCCGGCTGCCATGGAGCGCTGTCTGAAATTTCCGGTACGAGGTAATGGTAGTTGGTATCGAACCACTTGGTCATTTCCATGGGAGGGACATTGCGCAGGGCATCACCGCGGGCAAGGTTGAAGTACCTCTCCAGATGAGAATCGTCACGGCCTGCTGCAAACCGCGCTGGCGCCGCGCCAAGCATGCAAGTGATATCAAGCATGCGGTCGTAAAGCGAAAAATCCCCGGTGGTCACGTAGGTAAGGCCCGCATGGCACTGGATACCCCAGTGCTGCTTTTTCAGATCATTTGCGACTGTAATGAGGGCTTGCGCTGAACGGGAACCGTTCCAGAAAGACTCAAGGGCTTGTTTCAGCTCTCTGTGTCTGCCAATAGAGGGAAACCCGAGAATGTGGGTTTTCATAGGGATGCTCCTTTCAATAAATGTTGAAAGAGCAGTCCATTTCACGTTCGTCCAGAACCGGATACGCGAGCATCCGATAGGCCGGGCATTTGCCTGTACGCGAGACAGTACTGCCGTGCTGCGCCAATCGCAACAATTGTGATAAGTCGTCTCCTGGCTTCCGGCCTGTGTTCGTCGGGCCTTCCCATCTGCTGATGCAAACAGTGACCATGACTCAGATAAATGCCGGTTACAGTGGCGCGCCCGCGGCAGATTCTCACTGCCTTCCGTTTATTATCACAATATCTTGATAAATTGATATAAAATTTTGGTCGTTGAGTCAAGTCCACATCATTCTACATACCCATAGATGCCAATCCTCACTAAGCCATCGAAGATCACTTCAAAACACCATGACCATGAACTTATTATACCAACAAGTTAGCAGACCTCACCCCAGAAAAGTATGCCATTGATAAGTCAGTGTTCCCGTCATTGGAGCACAAGAATAAAACGTAGCAGATTCAACGAAAAGCAGATTATGGGATATTGCGGCAAGCTGAGGCAGGAGTGCGCGTTGTCGATCTGTGCTGCTGAAATGGCTGAGGAATTGATCAGGAACCTGTCGGAAAAACTGCCCGCTGAAGGGGCTTGCCCCCGTCTTTGGTGTAGAGCCGGCTTGGTCACCAAACGGTCACCAAACAAAAAACGGGTTACACCGTTATTTGGTGTAACCCGTTGTAATTTCTGGTGCGCCCGAAGAGATTCGAACTCCTGACCTACAGGTTCGTAGACCAAAACATTTTAATTTACCAGGTCTTCACACAGATTCACGCCTGCAACATAAAAACTTGACAAACTGAACAGTTAAAATAAAAAATAGCATCATCAAACTTCACTCAACTCGTTCCCATTTCATCCTTCTTTAGGGGAGAGATTGGGGAGAGAATCACATCAGGTCAACAATATGAGCACTACTGACACTAAGAACAAAACAAATCATAAGGCCTGGGAAAAAGTTGAGAGTGGCATTCGCAAATATGAGCACTTAACTCGAAAACATGGAAAGCGCCCTGACGTATACTATGCCATACGGTACACGGTGGATGGCAAACGATATGAGGAAGGTCTCGGCTGGGCGAGCAAGGGCTGGACACTGGAAAAAGTTCGCGAGACGTTGGCCGAATTAAGACTGGCTAAAAAAACTGGAGCAGGCCCCGTTACGTTGCAAGAAAAGCGAGAAAAAGCCAAAGCTGAAAGAGAGGCAGAAAAAACAAAACCAACAATTGGTCGGCTTTGGGAAATATACAAAACTACAAAGGGAAATTACGCGAGCTTCATTACAGATCGAGCCAATTTCCACCATTTTTCTGTTCTACATAATCGCCTTGCCGAAACCCTCAAAACACACGAGATAACAGCAATAGCAATTTCGTTACAGGACCAAGGAAAAACACCTCAAACGATCAAAAATGTTCTTGAACTTATAAGACGGCTCGTCAACTTTGGAGTTAAGCAGGAGCTTTGCAGCCGTCCGCAAGGCTTACGCTTTGACATGCCCAAAATAGACAACCATAAAACTGAGTGCCTTACCCCTGAGCAAGCAAAAGCCCTAATGGAAGCCCTGGACGCTGACCAGGACCAAAATCTTGCGTCTATGGTGCGCCTTGCCCTGGCCACTGGGATGCGAAGAGGGGCGCTGCTGAGCTTGCAGTGGGATGATATCGACTTTAATAATGAATTGATCAAATTACGCGGAGAGGCTGCCAAATCAGGCAAGACTAGTCAAATTCCAATTACGTCTGCTGCCAAAGCGGTATTGAGTAACATTACACATACGAACAGCCCGTACATCTTTCCCAGCAAAGACGGCGGTAAGAGAGTGGAAATACGCCGATTCCTTGACCGGATACGAAAACGGGCGGGCTTACCGTCCGAGTTTCGTCCCCTTCATGGACTCCGTCACACATACGCTTCATGGCTCGCCAGTTCTGGAAAGGTAGATTTGTTCACGCTGCAAAAATTGCTAACCCACAACAGCCCTCAAATGACGCAGAGATATGCCCACCTTGCGGACGAGGCCATAAAGCGGGCGGCTTCCGTTATTGATGAATGCCTGCAGACGGCAAAAGACATCAAACTAAAAAAATAATTTTGACGAATAGCAATAGAAGGGCTGTAAATTGATATCAATATGACATTTATTTCATGAGGTAGGCATTCTAATGCTTGAAGAAAAAAATATATATTGGACTTACCGTAATGGACACCATGAATGGCAATCAAAAAAATTCATGGATCTTTCTCGTGATCACATTCCAAAAGAAATGTACACAGAAGCACGCACCAAGCGAGGGCAGCGAGCAAAAAGCCCATTATGGTTTTATGTTAAAATTGGCAAAGAGGAAAACCCCAAAATTGCTGCTTCTAAAATTGCATCCACATTAATAGCAATAGCTCTGACCCCTGACAGATCCCTGGACATATTCTTCAATGGCAAATTAAAACAACTAATTTTTGTGCTTGATTGCCAACATTTGATAAATTCTTTTTCATATAAAGTTCTTGATGAAAAATATGCCAACCTCACTACAATTAAAAATTTGATTTTTGACCTTTTTCTCCACACGGACATTGCATTCCAATACGATATTAACAAAGATAATAAAATTGATCATACTTTTATTATACTTAACAACATTAGTTATATTACATTTACAGCCAGTAAAGAAATATCAATATACAACCAGGAAGTATTTTTCAAAAAGCTATGCGACGAGATCGATGAAAACATACGCCAATTCCCAAACTTGATTAATAAATTGTGCTTATGCCATGTCTTTTCAAAAATAAAAACATCTATCACCGACTGCAAAAGCAATGAACATCTCCTATGCACTTCAGTGATACTCCAAAAATCAACAAAACACCTTGAATTACCATTTCTGATCACCCATCTTGCCATAAAAAACAGTCTTGATGAAAATTCACAAGGTGGAGCAACAAATAACAATAAATTGATATTTAAATCCAAGCCGATATTCAATTGGAATTGCAAAAGACTTTGCAATGCCCCCTGTGGGCTTCATCATCCACTTGACGCACTCTCCTTCACCGACAAACCGCTGCCATATTGCCCTCCACAAAAATCCGACACGACTCCCATTCCCGAAAAACTAACAGGAGTAAGTCCACGTTTATCAAAAATTCTCAACCTCCCGCTTGATGAATTACCCGTCTTACTTTTTTTTGCATCATGCCTCCTCACCAATCAAAAACTGACCGTAGGGGACGACACTGTTTCGATTTTTTTTCCTTTTTTGTACATCAATCACAACGTTCGCACTATAAAATCAATTTTGTCTATCACTGACAACATTCCCTATCAGACACACTGCGAAAACAAACAACTAACAAAGCACGATCTCGCAATTTTATTAAAAACTCACAACAATGTAAATTTTATTGGATCAGACAATACGAATACAGATATACTGTCTCTTTTACTGAAAAGATCAAGGACAAGTAATCAAGATATATATCAAATAAAAAATGCGATTTCTGTAAATATCAATAAAAAAGACTATGGAAGATTGAATTGCATTTCTTTTTGCACAAACGAAACACTTATTAAATTTAGAAAATCAAAAGCATTCAGATCTGGATTGCTAAAACACCTAATTTTAATAAGACCTGACGCAAATCCGGACAAATTTTCAACAGCTACTTTAAAGGAGCTTCTTAACTCTCTAAAGAAAAACATCCCTAATATCCATAACTGCAGAGAATTTTTCGAGAAAATATGCTATGACTTTGATGTAAAACTAAGCATATTCAACAGCAACTATACAGAAAACCCAAAGTATTTTTTGAACTATGTCAAAATAATTTTTATACTTATCATCATCACTTTTGATGAAGAAAATATAACTTTAATCCATGGCAGTAAAAGTAGAGATTACTATCGAATAATCAACGATAGTGCAATTTTTTTAAACAAACAATTGTTTGAATTTAGTGAAAAAAGCATGATCGATTTCAATTTCACTATGTTAATTCATTCAATGGAAAGCTTTTTATCCCGTTACAAGCACAAGTTTATATACGAACGAGAACTTACTCGCCCATTTTTAGAATCACATAATAAAAAGCATATTCATGATGCAATCGACATGCTGTGTGAGAAAGGACGGCTGGTAAAAGGCGATGTAACAACCCCGCCAAAAATTGGCCGAAAATCATCTCAACCATATAAAATTACAAATTAATCAACAAAACAAGATTAAATGTAGATATTAATGGGCAGGGATTCCCCTAGAATCCCTGCCTTGCACTCAATCTATGCTTCCTGCTTCCCTTCTTCTTTCAGGCAAGGCCAGCCTTTTCGGTTCTTCATCGGCATTGCATCTGCCGTCTTTTCGATTTTCCAATTCCACTGACACCGCTGCCGCTGTGAATACTCCTGCGATCCCTGCCAGTATACCGCCAATAAATGCCCATTTGCTGCCCATATTTTTGCTCCTTTCTGGTAGCCTAGTACGGCTAGTCATCCCAATTATCTTTGATGGCCTGAAGCACAGCTATAACAACTGGTATCCAGCTAAGATAATTCATTTTCATTCCTTTCATTTAGCAGCGCTGGATGCGCCGCTTTTTGTTAAGAGTAAAGAAACGGAATAATCCCGTTCGGTACCAAAGTCTGAAATCGAGGGGTACCATTGACATGGGTCGTCAAATTCGTACGCCATGCTATGCGGCCATCTGAGTTGATAAATCCTGTTGCTTTTGTACAAATGCTACCGGGGAGATGTACCCCAGTCCAGCTTGCCGCCGCTGCCTGTTGTAAAAAATTTCAATATATTCCGTAATGTCCTGCACGGCTTCCAGCCGAGTCTGGTAACGCTTATGGTGTACGAGTTCGTTTTTCAAAAGCCCCCAAAAGCTTTCCATGGGCGCGTTGTCGTAACAGTCGCCTTTGCGGCTCATTGAGCAAGTCATGCCGTAATGCTTTAATCTTTCCTGGTAAAGCTTGCTGCAATATTGGCTGCCCCGGTCTGAGTGCAAGATCAGCCCCACAGGCGGGCGGTGAATATGCATCGCCCGCGTCAGCGCGCAGAGCACCAGATTGCTGTCCATACGCTCTGACAGGCTGAATCCAACAATTTCCTTGCTGTATACATCTTTAATTCCAGCAAGATACAACCAGCCTTCACGTGTTGGAATGTAGGTGATATCACTCACCCAAACCTGGTTACATTTACTCCGGATAAAATGACGGCCAACAAGATTTTCGGCCACTGGCAGATTGTGACGTGAATCTGTTGTGCGAACAAATTTGCGCTGCTGCTTGCAACGCAAGCCAAGTTCCCGCCGAAGTTTTTTGACCTTCCACAGGCTTGTGCTCACGCCGTCTGCAATAAGCTCAGCGTGCAAACGTACAGCACTGTATGTTTGGCGGGTTCGCTGGTGTGCGGCGACTATGGCAATCCTGAGCCCTGCATCTTTGGGGCAAGGCCGCGCACGCAATGCTTTTCGCCAGGAATAGTATCCGCTTACAGAACAACGCAGTACATGACACACAAAGCGGACCGGATATTCGAATCGCATTTTTTCCACAGCGGCATACCTTACAGCGACTCCTTGGCAAAGTACGCCGCCGCTTTTTTTAGTATGTCACGCTCCATTCTGAGCTGTGCGTTCTCCCTTCTCAGGCGCGAAAGTTCTGATTCTTCAGCGCTGAGGACGGATTCATTCTGGAACCCCGCCTTGTCGGTACGGTACCGTGCAACCCAATTTGCCAACGTCTTATCAGAAATTGACAGCCTGCGAGCCGTTTCCGTCACGCCAAGGCCATTGTCCACTGCCATTTTCACGGCTTGAATTTTAAATTCCGCCGAGTATCGAGCTTTGGGAAGTTTTGCCATATGCCCTCCAGTTTTCTGTATGACCTATGGCGTACGTTTTTTCCAGCCTATCTCACATCATGCCACTCCCCCTTTGAGCAATGCAGTCTGTAGCAGGGCAAACATGGCAGGTACCAGATCAGGCAAGTCGTTGACCACCCGACTGGTTTGCGGCAGCAGGCGAGTGATGTGCTCATCTCTGATGCCAAGGCCGTAAACTTCAAAGCCGAGTTTTTGGGCCACCCCNATGGCATTGTTTGCAGCCAGTTGGTTGTCCGGCATGCCGTCAGTGATAATCAGGATCATCTTGCGCTGCTCTTTGAGGTGCAGCATGGTTTGCAAAACCCACCANAGTGCCCCTGCCAAGGGGGTGCCGCCAGAAGCCCGAATGTCGAACATATCTGGCAACGGCTGNCCATGCCGCATGATTGGGAATACTGAATTGGTTTCTGAGACTGCGGGAAAGGCCGTCACTGCCGGATTCACGCCACGAATATGGCTCAGCGCAGTTGCCACGGCAAAGCATGCTCGATTGGCAAGATTAATCGGTGCGCCAGCCATGCTGCCGCTTACGTCCAGCAGGATATGGACAGCCGTATTGAGGCCCAGTTGCAATGACTCTTTTTGGAAAACACGAGCATTGCCAACCTGCAGNCGGTGTAGCGAATTGGCGTGCAGTGTGCCCCTGCGCCCAATACTGCATNGCCTTTGCGTTTGCGCCTGCAGAAAGCCCTGAAGGCGAGTGCGCAGGGCAATGCTGGCCTGAAGCGCTTGCAGCTTCTGGTCTGCAGGCAACGGTGTTGCTTGGCGGGTGCCTTCTACGGCCACGGTCAGCGCGTCACCGGTGGATTCTGATCTGCAATTGCTAAGCTCAATCGCCATGATTTCCCCAATGTTCTGGGGTAAGTCTTGTGCCTCCGCATGAAAAAGAGCTTTGAGCGGTAACGCGTTCAAAGCCCTCGATTGTTGAACCGGCGCAGAGGCGCAAGCCGATTCAGCTTGTTGGACGATTTGTGAGGTAGAATTGTTGGCCTCCTCTTTAGCCTGACACACGGCTGCTTTATTGTTTGCGTTTGAGCAGTTTCTGGTTGCAGTTGGTTGAGGTGGTTCCCACTGTTGGATGCACAGGGCGATCTGTTTCGCGTATTCAATCGTTGCCTTTGTATCAGGGCAATGGATGTAGGCCTTGGCCATGATGGCATCCAGGGCCTCTATCAAGCCGGGAAAGTATTGCTCCATGATGCTCGCCGCGTTTTGGCGCGCCGGGGTCACCTCGTCCACATCCCAAGCCCTCACCGTCAACAGCACATAATCCAAAACAGCAAGGGCCGGGGAATCGTCCCCGGCCCTTGGCTGTGCTTGCTCTACAAAGAATCGTCGTATCAGCCAGTTTAGGTTTCTCCGGCAGCCTGGGAAAATACCCGACAGCTTCTTTTCAACACGCCAATCTTCGAGGCAGTTGAACAAATTAAAGGTCACAGGATCAAGGTTTGCAGCTTTCAGCACGCTGAAATCTGTATGCCGAATATGGCCGGATTCATGATCCACAAACGACCTCGCCAATGCCAGCAATTCAGGTTCACAATCCATTGGCAATGAGGGCAAGTGAATTACCTTACCGTTGGTGCAGGCCTCATTGCCGCCAATACGCACCTGCACCCCATAGCGGTCACCCAGGATGGACGCCACCAGGGGTAGGCAGTTGAGAACGTCTTTTGTGCGTATCATAGCGTCACCACAGACCCAGACTAGGTATGGCAGGATGCGGTAACGCGCTGTCAGCCACAGGGATATCAGGCAGAATGGGTTCGTCGTCATCTCCATCAGCTGCACCGTCTACCTGCATTGAGCTGCCGTCTTGCTTAGCAATAACTCCCGGACCAGCCAACAGGGCATCCAGCACAAAGGCCGGGCCGTACCCCTCAATAACTTTCTGAGCGTGCCCCACAAGAGCCGTACTGTCTTTGAGCAGGCAGACCAGTCCCTGCAACAGTAGCAGGTCTGTACCGGTGATGTTGCCCTTCTTGGGCATGCGCAACAGTGCAGCCTGCACGATGTCAGCTACCGGGGCCACATGTGGCTCTACAAATGACAAGCCCGTGAGCTTGGCATGCAGGGTACGCAGTGGCGAAAGCGCCTTGTGGGTTACCTCCGTTTTGCCATGATAAACCCTGCGCCATATATCGTCAGCCGACTTGGCCACCTCATCAAACAGGGTGCCGCCGAGGCCCTGCACCTCTTCCGCCAGGCCAGCTTCCAGCACAGCAGTGTTGTCTGTGTGCTGCTCAAGCGGAGCCACCTTATACAACTGCCAGCGGAAATCCATGCGGGCGCGTACATAATCAGGCCCCACAAGGGAGTTGCGGATAATTTCGCCCCACTGATGGTGCTTCTCAATCCATGCCTGCACATTCTGGTCGTAACCAGCCAGGAAAAATTCCTTTTCTTTCTGGAAGTCGTTGCGGAGGCTGCAAAGCTCCTGCACGATTTCGCCGGCCTTTTCTTCAGGTATAGCCCAGCCAGACATGAACCGTACACCATGTCGGTCAAGGTAGTTGAATGCGCGGGCCTTGAGCGTGCCGAACACTTTGAGATTTTCTGGGTCAGCGATGCGCTTTGAGCCCAGCGAGGCCAGATCTTCGGGGGGCAGCTCTGCGCCGCCCAGGTCTTCTTGGCTCATTTTGCGTCGGGCCGACCACAAGCTGACGTTGAGATTAAGGGCCAGCAAGTTATCCAAAATGCGTATGTCAGAAATAAGTTGTGCCATTATAGCCTCCTAGAATGAACTTTTTGTAGTATTGAGTGAGTAGCCTTCGTTGAGCTTCTTTGCTGCACGGGTTTCAAGCTCCATCACGGAACTGTTGCCCTCACAGCTTTCTGCGGGAATAAAGTGCTGCTGGCCAACGGTGTCTGGCTTGCCCCACTTTAGCGTGAGCCCAATAGGGCTGGCCTCGCCGATCCAGAACTTGCCGTCCTGTTTTTTGCCGGAAAGGTTGTGAATTACCTGAAGATGAACGAGGGGCTTGGCCACCGTAGGTGTGTGGTGCAGATGGCCACGCATGAAGCGTAGGGCTTGCTCGCCTTGCAGGATTTCAATTTCTGCCGTTACGGTTTGGGGGGATTCAACTTCCACCTGTTGAGGGAACATGCGCTGAGCCAGCTCGTGCAACATTGCGCGGGTTTCACGGCTGGCACGGAAGGCCAGAGCCCGGTCGAGGGCGTAGGTGACAGGCTGTACGCCCTGATGGGCTAGCGGCTGAAAGCGAACGGTCAGATCCCCCCATCGCAGTAAACTACGTGTGGAAAATGTAACTTCAATGGCGTTGGTCATATTGCTGGTGGAAGCCTCGCCCATGAACAGCTTGCGAACCTCATTGGCGTAGTCCACCATGGTTGCGCACAACGATTCGGGTAGCGAAGGGAAGCGCCGTGCAAGTAGGCTCTTTTCCACATCAGCAGATGGATAGTCCACCTCGCAGATAGTGAAGCGGTCCAGCCATGCGAGATTTTGCCGCTGGGTGCCTTGGTAGAGGCCGGTGTCATCGCCACCGCCATTGGTATTGGCCGTGGCAACCAGACGGAACATGGGATGTGGCACAATCAGTTCGCCGCCGTTTTCCGCAATGCACAGGGGGGAACCGTCCAACACGCTGTTCAGCCCTGCTGCAATCTCTGGCGAGGTCAGATCGATTTCGTTCAGCAAGATTATCGCCCCGTAACGCATGGCAAGCGCAAGCGGGCCATACTCGAAGGTCATGCTGCCATTTTTTACTGTCAGGTGACCAACCAGGTCGGCAAACTCCAGCCGCCCGTGCCCAGTAACCTCAAAGACTGGATAGTTTAGGCGAGCTGCCAGTTGCTTGATGCATGTCGTCTTGCCACAGCCTGTAGGACCGAAAATGTACAACGGTTCCTGTGCGTTGAGAAACCAGACCACGACATCGCGGCTGGACTCATGGAAAATATAGTCGTTGTCAATGGCCGGGGTATAGGCAGATGGAAAGGCGTAGCCCCTGACCGTGGTGCCGGATGGTTTGCCGCTGAAGACCTCACCGGCATCAAGATCCGTGGGCTGCAGGTTACTAAGGTCGTCGATAGTATTCATGCCTAGCTCCTTAAAACGAAAAAGGCCCCAGGGAGGGGCGGTTGTGGCGAACGTCATAAAAGTGAGGGGATGGTCATGAGTTCCCCATTTTTTCAGTTTATGGGCGAGATACTCAATTTTTCGAAAGGTGAGCCTGTGCGCTCGCAACGGGTTAGCAATGTATCCACGTCAATGTCGCCCAGGTGCTCCGCATGAAAAATCTCGGTCAACTCCTCCCGCAGAGCATCCTTGTCCAACGTGGTTCGGCCTGCTGTCACTGACATGCGAAAGCGGTAGTTCCCTGTGTCTACCCAATCCCGTGTGCCAGCCTGGCGGTGAACAAGCTTGAGCACAGTTTCCATCTCTTTTATTTCGCTATCTAAAGCGGTGCGCTGCTCCTTGAGGGCCGCCAGCTTTTCCAGTGCTGGTTCCCATTGGGGCATTTGCACGCCCTGCGGAAATTTGGGGCAGTCACCGTTGTGCTCGCAGTACGAGCACAATGGGTAAAAGCCTTGAGCGCAATCCACCTGTGCCAGGGATATGTGCCCGGCGCGGAATGCCGTAAGCTCGCCCCAAAGCTGCGCCGCATGGTCAAGGGCCGTATCGAGCATGGCCTGATTGAAGCCATAGGGACCGAACGCTTTAACCTCTTTCATGGAAAGGCAGAGCAACCACGCTTCCACGCTTGCCTCGGCAGCCGTTGCGGGCAAATGAAGGCCAAGTTGGGCAAGGCAAAGTTGCGGGAAGGTCATTTTGTCACGCAGAAGCGTGCCGTCCTCAGCACGAAGGCTGAAGACGGGCTTGCTCCATGCTTTTGTCAGCAGGCCGATCTGTCCGTGCAGTTGCAGCAGGTGGGAATCGTGCGGAGTGCANTCGAAGGTCATGCTGCCATTTTTTACTGTCAGGTGACCAACCAGGTCGGCAAACTCCAGCCGCCCGTGCCCAGTAACCTCAAAGACTGGATAGTTTAGGCGAGCTGCCAGTTGCTTGATGCATGTCGTCTTGCCACAGCCTGTAGGACCGAAAATGTACAACGGTTCCTGTGCGTTGAGAAACCAGACCACGACATCGCGGCTGGACTCATGGAAAATATAGTCGTTGTCAATGGCCGGGGTATAGGCAGATGGAAAGGCGTAGCCCCTGACCGTGGTGCCGGATGGTTTGCCGCTGAAGACCTCACCGGCATCAAGATCCGTGGGCTGCAGGTTACTAAGGTCGTCGATAGTATTCATGCCTAGCTCCTTAAAACGAAAAAGGCCCCAGGGAGGGGCGGTTGTGGCGAACGTCATAAAAGTGAGGGGATGGTCATGAGTTCCCCATTTTTTCAGTTTATGGGCGAGATACTCAATTTTTCGAAAGGTGAGCCTGTGCGCTCGCAACGGGTTAGCAATGTATCCACGTCAATGTCGCCCAGGTGCTCCGCATGAAAAATCTCGGTCAACTCCTCCCGCAGAGCATCCTTGTCCAACGTGGTTCGGCCTGCTGTCACTGACATGCGAAAGCGGTAGTTCCCTGTGTCTACCCAATCCCGTGTGCCAGCCTGGCGGTGAACAAGCTTGAGCACAGTTTCCATCTCTTTTATTTCGCTATCTAAAGCGGTGCGCTGTTCCTTGAGGGCCGCCAGCTTTTCCAGAGCTGGTTCCCATTGGGGCATTTGCACGCCCTGCGGGAATTTGGGGCAGTCACCGTTGTGTTCGCAGTACGAGCACAACGGGTAAAAGCCCTGAGCGCAATCCACCTGTGCCAGGGTTATGTGCCCGGCGCGGAAATCTGCAAGTTCGCCCCAAAGTTGTGCCGCATGGTCAAGGGCAGTATCCAGCATGGCCTGATTGAAGCCATAGGGGCCGAATGCTTTAATCTCTTTCATGGAAAGGCAGAGCAACCACGCTTCCATACTTGCCTCGGCAGCAGTTGTGGGCAGCTGCATGCCAAGTTGGGCAAGGCAAAGTTGAGGGAATGTCATTTTCTCATGCAGAAGCGTACCGTCCTCAGCACGAAGGCTGAAGACCGGCTTGCTCCATGCTTTTGTCAGTAGGCCGATCTGCCCATGCAGTTGCAGCAGATGTGAATCGTGAGGCGAAGCAGGTAGTTTGTCTGTGCTTTTAACTTCCAGAATGCGTACGGCATTGACCGGTGGGCCCCAGACCAACACAAAATCAAGATGAGCCTTGATAGGCACGCCTTGATGCTGCCAGTTGATCTCAAGCTGGGGCAGTACATGCAGGCCCAGTGAAGCGAGAGCTTGCCCAACCCCAGATTCAAACCAGTGCCCACGCTGCAGCGTAAGCAGACGCTCCAGGCTGTTTGTGGTGGACAGCACCTTTCTGGCCAGAGCAGCCCGTGGGCATTCCCAGTGCTGGCCGATATCACTCATTCCCACATAGCTGGAGCGGTCGCCCAGATGGGCGAGTGTGTCTTTGTGGGCAACGGCTTGCAGGCCTTGCCGAATTAACGCCCGTAATCCTTCTGTGCGGTTCTGTTCCATAGTTTAGTCTCCATAAAAGCGAGAAGGCCGCCACCAGGCAGCCCTCTCACTCGGTATTTTGATTTTTGCTATGCGGCATCAACATATTTCCACCACAATTTTCTCTGCGGGTTCCAACGGAAGCCCGAACCGGCCAGTAATTCCTTTTTGGCCTGCGTGTTGCCGGTGGCAATGATACAAGGACGTCCGTCCTGAGCGGTAACTTGCTGGTAGGTGACGCCTTCCAGCGGCGGGAGATTTTCAAGGCTTGCTGGCGGATGATTTGAGGGGGTTGAAATATTATTTGCGGTTGCTTGGTCACGTTGCCGCGCTTTTTGCGATTCGGGGGTAATTACGGGCAATTTGGGCCGTGTAGACGATTTTTTGCCATTTTTAGCCCCTTCGCCATCGTCATCTTCCGTAACCATGCCCAACATGGCGGTTAGAGCGTAGCGTCGGGCGTATGTTATTGCCGATCCCATGCCCTGTGGATCGGCCTTCGGCAGAGGAACCACGGCAAGAGAGCTTTGCCATTGCCCTGATTCTGCATGCGTCAGCTTGGTAACCAGTCCTAAAAAGTTGGACTGCTCCACAGGTACAGGATACTGGCACATCCAGATGCCGTTTTCGATGAGCGCGTTGCGGCACGCGTCCATGACACTGTTGAGACTGGCGTACCAACTCTTGGTGAATGGGTTTTCTGCGTCTTTGGTGACAGGTTGCACGGTTCGCTGCACGCAGAGCAGAGCCTTTGCCAAATCGGTAATATTTTCTGATTGGTATTGGTTCATATGAACATCCTCCTTCGATCGCAAAATGATAAAGCCCCATCCGGCTTGTGGCCGAACAGGGCTATTGGTGAGTTTAGAAGCACAAATCTAGTCTATTCAAAAGAATAATATATCTATAACAATTTTTGAGATGCAAATTTATTATTACATACCAGCATCATTGATATTTCAAGATGAAGCTGCTTATTGCCTGCAAGATACATTTAAGATTACCAAGGCAATTATGAAATGCCAGTTGGATATTTTTGAGCAGATTGGTTCAATTTTGACTGAACTTCAGGAACAGGCGAGGCAGGATGCAGAGGATGATGGGAATGAGGGTGAGGATGTTTGATTATTGGAGATAGGTGGGACGAGGCATTATCCAAGCTAGTTAGCCACTATTGCACTATAGCCAACTTGCGTTTATCTTTACACTTAACAGATTTCTTTATATTTATCACAGCCTACGGAGGCTGCTTAAACGCCTCTATGAAACAATTTTAATTCAATAATTAGAGCGCACAAAGAACGAGGAGCAATAATGGCGTCACTGAATCACGCAAAAATTACCAATGCTCTGGATACCATTGTTACTAAGTGCGATAAGAGCTCTTTCTTTTTCAACTTTTTGTTAGCATACGGTACTCCCAAAACAACCATCTCCCGAATTCAAGCAGGTGATGCCCAGCGCAACCTTGCCACCATTAAAGGTGATATTGCCGTACCGCAAAAAGTGTACTTTCGGGCAGTGCAGCCTGGTAGCTCTGTTGTTGATGCCTTGGCAGAAATTCGCTCCCTGCCAGTACTCGAAAGAGGAAAAATACGTTTTGTGTTGGCCACCGATTTTGTCACCGTTGCGACCTACGACAAAAAAGTGGACGATACTGCTTTGTTTGACTTTGCCGAACTCCCACTCAATTACGATTTTTTTCTGCCACTCACGGGCAAATTTGAAAAGCCCATTGAGCATGCAGAACACCCTGCCGATGTCAAAGCCTGTGAAAAAATGGGAAGGCTGTATGACAGCATTTGCACCGCAAACAAGTACAGTAAAGACAACCTGCATACCTTGAACGTATTTCTTACCCGGCTGTTATTCTGCTTTTTTGCTGAAGATACAGGCATTTTTGCGCAAGCCAACCAAATGACTTCGGCACTTAAGGCCACCACTCAGGAAGACGGTTCAGACGTTGCCTCTTTTTTTGAGCAGCTTTTTCTTGCCCTCAGTTTTTCTGCCAATGCTCCAGAACGCACAGGCCTGCCCAACACATTTCAGAAATTCCCTTATGTAAACGGGGGGGTGTTTTTGGAGCGCATTGAGGTGCCACAGTTTAATGCCCGTGCCCGGCGCTTGCTTCTAGAGTGTGGCAGCATAGAATGGCGCGAGATTTCTCCGGTTATATTTGGTTCCATGTTTCAGGCTGTTATGGATCCGGCGCAACGTCGAAGCATGGGGGCGCACTACACCAGTGAAAAGAACATTTTTAAAGTGCTGCGCCCTTTGTTTTTAGACGACCTGCATGAAGAATTTGAACAGATACAGCAGAAAAAACAGGGAAAAAAGGTAGCCTTACAAGCCTTTCATGATAAAATTTCTTCCCTTGGCTTTCTTGACCCGGCCTGCGGATGCGGCAACTTTCTTGTGGTGGCCTTCAGGGAGCTGAAAGAGCTGGAATTGCAAGTACTGCAAGCGTTGCGGGCAGACGACCCCAAGTTTTTAATGCTAAATGTCACGCTCATTACCAAAGTAAGCATTGACCAGTTTAGCGGGATTGAAATCGAGGAATTTCCAGCGGAAGTAGCTCGCGTTTCCATGTGGCTCATGGAACATGTTATGAATGTGAAGTTCGGCAAGTCCCTGGGGGGGGTATTTCCTTCCATTCCCTTGCAACATTCTGCCACGATTGTGTGCGCTAACGCCCTTACCACCCCGTGGGAAAACGTTGTTGCGCCGAGGAATCTTCAGTTCATTTTTGGCAACCCTCCATTTGGTGGAGCAAGAATCATATCTGAACAGCAAAAGAATGATCTCATTGGTGTCTTTGCTGAAGTACATGGAGCTGGAGATTTAGATTTTGTAACGGCATGGTTTTATAAAGCAGCAAAGTTCATTAAGCAGAACCAAACGATCCAAGTTGCTTTCGTTGCCACGAATTCTATCTGCCAGGGTGTGCAAGTAGCGTTATTATGGCAACCAATTTTTAATCTGGGTATCAAAATTGATTTTGCTTACAAAACATTTAAGTGGAGTAACGATGCTAAAGGAAATGCAGCAGTTTTTTGTATTATCGTAGGATTTAGTGCAACGAGTGTCCCTACAAAAAAATATCTTTATTTGCCTTCTGAAATACAGTCTGTTGGCAGTATTAACCCATATCTCATTCCTAGTGAAGTCGTGCTCGTTACTGGAAGAAATACGCCTATTTGTGATGCCCCTGCTATTGGGATTGGCAATCAGCCCATTGAAGATGGGAATTACCTTTTTACCGAGCAAGAACTGCATGCTTTTATTCAAAAGGAGCCAGAGTCAAAGAAGTACTTTAGACCGTGGTTAGGCTCAAAAGAGTTAATAAATGGTTATAGACGATATTGCTTGTGGCTTGGATTATGCCCGGATGAAAAAATTCAACAGATGCCTGAAGTTTATAAGAGGGTATTGGCAGTCCAAAAGTATAGAGCCGCAAGTCCCCGTAGTAGCACACGAAGGCTTGCAGCTACCCCCACACGTTTTCAAGTTGAAAACATGCCACAAGCTGACTTTATCGCTATTCCAAAAGTGTCCTCTGAGCGTAGAAAATATATCCCAATTAGTATTTTTACGAGTGAGACACTTGCTTCAGATCTTGTTTTTATTACTCAAGCCAGCCCATACCACTTTGGCATCCTCACATCGGCCATGCATATGGCCTGGATGCGTACCGTGTGCGGGCGGTTAAAAAGCGATTACAGGTATTCTCGCGACCTGTGCTACAACACCTTCCCTTGGCCTTCTGCCACCGAAAAACAGCAGCAACACATCGAATGCCTTGCTCAAACGGTGCTTGATGTGCGGGAGACCTACCCGGAGCTGACCCTGGCCCAAATGTATTCGCCAGAAACCATGCCGCAACCATTGCAGGATGCCCACACAGCCCTGGATATGGCAGTGGATAGGCTCTATCAGAACAAACCATTTGCTGATGATGAGCAACGCTTACATCTTTTATTCACTTTGTATGCCAAACTGGTGAAACAGAACCCCGATGCCCAGGCTGACGATACTGACGAAGAGGAGAGCGAAGATGACTGAGCTTCTTTCCGTTCAATACGCCCAAACAGGCAAAAGTACCCAACAGAATAATATGGGGATGCGAGAAATGCAGTCCCGTGCCTACGCTGCTAAAGATGCTCAGTATTTGCTGCTTAAAGCCCCCCCTGCATCGGGCAAATCTCGCGCTCTCATGTTTCTGGCTCTAGATAAGGTGGAGCGACAAGGGCTTTCCAAGGCCATCATTGCCGTGCCAGAAATTTCCATTGGCGGTTCCTTTGCAGATACAAACTTAAGTAAATTCGGTTTTTTTGCAGACTGGCACATTGATGCCCGTTACAACCTATGTACCGCCGGGGAAGCGGGCAAAGTAGATAAACTACTGGAGTTTCTGAATGACTGTGCTGCCAAATACCTACTGTGTACCCATGCCACCTTGCGCTTTGCCTTTGAACGGATAGGAAGTGCCAGTTCCTTTGATAATACCCTGATTGCCATTGACGAGTTTCATCATACATCTGCGGAAGACGGCAACAGGCTAGGAGCAATGGTAGATAGCCTTATCCACCATTCCACAGCCCACCTTGTGGCCATGACAGGCTCCTACTTTCGCGGCGACCAAGTGCCCATCCTTTCTCCGGGAGTTGAAGCCAGGTTTACCCACGTTACCTATACCTATTATGAGCAACTAAATGGCTACACCTATTTGAAGTCACTTGGTCTTGGCTACAATTTTTACCAAGGCCGATATGTTGATGCGGTAAAAGAAGTGTTGGATTTGAATAAAAAAACCATCATTCATATTCCCAACGTCAACTCTGCTGAATCCACAGGCATGAAGCATGATGAAGTGGATGCCATTCTGGACACAATAGGCACGGTGGAAAGCAAAGATCCTGACACAGGTATTATGACCCTGAAAACCTCCACAGGCGCATTGCTTAAAGTGGCAGACCTTGTGGCAGATGATAAAACACGAGCCAATGTACTTGGTTACCTGCGCAATATTACCAAGCGCGATCAAATGGACATTATTATTGCCCTTGGTATGGCAAAGGAAGGCTTTGACTGGCCTTGGTGCGACCATGTGTTGACCATTGGTTACCGTTCTTCCCTTACAGAGGTTGTTCAAATCATTGGGCGGGCCACCAGAGATTGCGAAGGCAAGACCCATGCCCAATTTACAAACCTTATTGCCCAGCCGGATGCAGAAGATGCTGATGTAAAAGATGCTGTGAACAATATGCTCAAGGCCATTACTCTTTCTCTGCTTATGCGGGAGGTACTGGCCCCAAGCATAACCTTTCGGCCCCGTTCTACTATGCGGGAGGGAGAAGAGCTGCCCCCCACCGTTATTGTGGTGGATGACTCGGAGAATCCGGTTTCCCCTCGTGTGCGAGAGATTCTGGAATCTGGCGGGGTGGATGAAATTATTACCCGCCTTATGAACACCACCGAGGTTATTAACCCGGCAATTACCCAAAAGCTGGAGCCACAGGAAGTAACAGAAATAGAATTGCCCAAAATTATTACAGAAATATTTCCAGACCTGCCAGCAGAAGAAATTTCATTTTTGGGTGACTTGGCAAAAACAAAGCTCGTTATTTCTAGCAGTGGTGGTATTATCCTTGAGGATGGCAACGCGGAAGATGCCGGGCAAAATAATTCAGAGGACCATGAAGGCAGCACCAATAACGGGGCGCGGGCTTTTCTACGCATTGGTGAGCGTCTTATCAATGTAAGCCAGCTAGATATTGATCTTATTGAAAGTGTTAACCCGTTTCAGGGAGCCTATGAGATCCTTTCAAAGTCTGTCACTGCGCCCATGCTCAAAACTATTCAAAACTATATGACCGTGCAACGCAGCACAATGACGGAAGAGGAAGCCATTTTGCTGTGGCCCGAAATACGGAAGTTCAAGGCAGGTTTTGGCAAAGAGCCATCGCAGGATTCTTCCAGTGCCTTTGAGCGCAGACTTGCAGAAGCTCTGGCCTTTGTACGGAACAAAAAAGCGCAAAGAATGACAGAGCAAAAGGGTTAAGCCATGAAAATGCGGCGCACAATCCCCTTGCCAGCAACACTTGAGGCTATTTTAACGGAAGAGGACGACCTTGGCTTACTGGCAGACGTGCAGCCAGCGGCAACCCCAAGGCCCGCGAGAGAGTCACAGGCCGTTATAAACTTTAAGGAACTGGTAGCTTTTTATGAAGCTCATCAGCGCGAACCTGATAATGCTATTATGCAGGAGCGCGGTCTGGCTATTCGCCTTGAAGCTTACAGAAACAGGCGCGATTTACGCCAGCAAGTGTTACCATACGATACTGCTGGCCTGTTGCAAGGTAAGGCATCAGTAAAGCCTGTGCCCCCAAAAGAACCCACCACTCTTGAAGATATCCTTGCCAATGACGACATGGAGTTGCTAGGTGATGTGGATAGCACCATATTCACCCTGAACCATACAGTCAGGAGTGACGGAAAGGAAAAAGACCAGCCCGACGAAATTGCATGCCGCAAACCCTGTGAAGATTTTTACCGCTATGAAAAAATGTTTCAGGACATCCAGAAGGCTGTGCAAGAAAAAAGGGGGGTTACCGAGCGCTTTTCCCGCAAGTCTGATGCTTCTGTAGGGCAAGTTTTCATTCTGCGTGGGCTGTTGTGCTATGTTGATTCAATTATTGATGCAGAAGCGGGCGGTGGAAAGCACTATAACCCCCGATTGCGCGTGGTGTTTGCCAACGGCACAGAAACAGATTTTCTCAAGCTTTCCCTGGCACGGGCACTGTATAAAGATCCGCACAGCCGCAGGGTTGATATAGAACCCAACCTGCTTACTTCCGGAACTGCCTCCATAAAAGGGCAGCCCACAGGCTATATTTACATTCTTGCTACAGAAAGCACTGCCCCGGCCCTAGCCGCCTTAAAAGTCTCTGGCAAATTAGTCAAAATTGGTTATTCCACACAAGAAGTGCGTGAACGAATTAAGAATGCTGAAAATGACCGCACTTACCTTGAAGCCCCTGTGCGCCTACTTGCCCAAATCAACTGCTTTAACCTTAACCCGCAGAAATTTGAAAACCTTATCCATGCCTTTCTTTACCAACAGCGCATACACATATCTCTAACTGATAAAAACGGTACTACCTACCACCCTGAAGAATGGTTTGCAGTTGATAGAGATACGGCAGTTGCCATATGCGAAAAGATTGTTGACGGCACGATTACCCAGTACCGCATGGATAAAGTACAGGGTGTTATGGTAAAGAAGGGGTGAGGGGAAGGAGGCTATGCAGCTGCAACTTATAGTGCCGCCTTACTGTTCTACCCACAGAGCCAATACCTCATTTGCATCTAAAATGTGCTTTAACTCTCCATAAAGATTACCACATGTGCAATAACTTTTATTAATTCTCCGCAGACCGTCAGAATCACACAACTGCAAAGTAGCATCGCTTATATTGACAACACAAGTCCAATGATCGTGCATTCCTGTGAGACCTAAAACTGCGACATCATCATGATCTTCCATAAATTTCGACAGCCGTGTCCAAAGTCCGTTAATATTTCCTGCATCAGCTGTGACCGTCTTGGAAATCAGGTTCACACCATATTCTTCAGCAAGGTAATTTTTAAAGACACGAACAAAACCTTTAACATGGGTTATCCCCATACCACTAACCAAAGTATTTTTCAGGACATTCTTCTCGTCAAGATAGCAAATACCGAGTTCAAAAAGCTTCACTCGTCCGGCATGACCGATATTTATATTAAGGTTATTGCACGCGTTAATCACAGCATAAAGCCCGCACAAGCCGTCTAAGCCGCCTTGACGGACTGGGTCCTTCTCACTTCCCATATTCCCTCCCATACAATTGTTCGTGGTTTCAAGTTCAAAGTGCAACACCCAGTACTTGGGTATTGGCGTCCTTCCAAGCAACTCTAAGCCACCACAAAAAACAATTAATACTCTTCCGCAATCGGCAGTTTCTTCCCAATATCAACCACGACCTCATGCACATTCACATGGAACCACTGCTTAAATAACCGCAGATCCATTTTCTTGGGCCATGCTTCTTCATCAGTGTACCTGACCCTCCCCCCGAAAAGTATGCCATTGAAAAGTTAGTGTTCCTGACATAGGAGCACAAGAATGAAACGTAGCAGATTCACCGAAGAACAGATTAT
>JGI20225J20221_1000900_pt2 | contig 46194 bp, 38 predicted proteins | sample BioMet4_FD_20221 | JGI IMG/M metagenome (IMG submission 20221) | reverse complement strand
GCCATTGAAGCCAAATTCGCGGACCGTAAAGCCCAGATGGCCGCCCTGGAGCAGGAGGTGTTACGGCTCCAGGAAGAGGTCAAGGCCAAAGGCGAAAAGTCCCCGAAAAGTCAGGAGTTCAAAACCAAGCTGGTTCGGTTCCGGGAAGCAGACCAGCGTTACCGTCAGGACGTGAAGCAGGAAGAGTCNCAAAAATTCAAGCCCATNGCGGACAAGATCGCCAAGGTCCTCAGTGATTATGCCAAGGAAAAAGGCCTTCAGGGCATCCAGGAGCGCGGTCTCTACGTGTACATCGACCCTAGTATGGACATCTCAAGCGAGATCATCAAACGGGTGAACCGGGCAAAGTGAGGCCGTTGCCTCTCGCGAGACTGACGCGCGGCAAACCACAATGAAATATCGTAGCGTTAGGCAGTCGCTCTATATTCTCCAGCCAAGCAGATGGAGGCGACCATGAGCGAGCGTACTTCCAAGCCGCCCGGCCTTGCCGACGCTGTTGCCGCTTGCTGCAAACAGAAGGACTGTTTCCTGGACGAAATCGTTCACCGCATCGACCGGAAGCCGCTCGAAAAACTCCTGCGGTAAAAGCTCAAGCGGGTGGCCAATGCCGTAGGCAATCCGGCCTAACGGTCTCGTTTCGGGAGTGGAAGGACGAACTTGGGCGGACGAAATCGAAGCTGGGCCTGCACAACGGAGAAATTACCTAAAACAGAAGCAATGCGGCATGCCGATTCCATAGGGCCCTGCGGGTCGGAGGGGCGAAGGAAGCTCGAAAAGCTGAAAAACTCTGCACACGGTTATAGGGTCCCGAATGAAGGAAAAATGAACCCGCCAAAGGGCAGCGCGCGGCCATTTTTCGGTTGGGGGAAGGTTTAAAAACGCGGGGAAATGTGTTTTTCTCTTTGTTGAAGAGTATGATAGTGACCTTAACTCCCTACGTTATGGGCGTTGTTGGCTAATGCAAACTGCAGTAAGCGAGGGATATCGAGGATCAGAGCAATACCGCCATCCCCATTGACGGCGGTTCCAGAAATAAAATCAATTTTTTTATAGACATCACTGAGGCGTTTGATGACGGCCTGCTGCTGCCCGATAACCGCGTCCACTGCTAGTCCGAAATCTTGTCCTTCGGCTCGCGCAATGATGATGCGTTCATAATGAGGTCTCACGCCTGAAACTTCGAGTAAGGCTCGCAAGCTCAGGCAAGGCGTCATCTGCTCCTGCCATGCGATCGTGTCTACAGGTACAGCGACGCCAGAACAGATCCGCTCCTGGCAGGCCCTGACGGATGTCAAAGGGATAATATAGCGTTCATTTCCGACCCGAACTTGCATGCCGTCAATGATAGCCAAGGTCAAAGGTAAGCGCATGAGAATGCGCGTTCCGACCCCAGGTGTCGATTCCAGGTTCACTCGCCCCCGTAATTCTTCTATGCTCACCTTGACAACATCGAGGCCTACCCCACGACCAGAGACATTACTGACCTTGGTGGCTGTGGAAAAACCTGGAGCAAAGAGGCACGCCAGCACCCGTTGGTCATCGACTTGCTCTCCAGGCGTGAGCAAGCCTTTTTCCTCAGCCTTGGACCGGACCCGTTCCAGATTTATCCCGCCTCCATCATCGCTAATCTCGATGCACACCTCTCCGCCCACATGAGAGGCTTGTAGCCGTACAGTGCCTTGTGCAGGCTTTCCTGCACGTAACCGGGACTCTGGCGATTCCAGCCCGTGGTCCACGCAGTTCCGCAGGATATGGACCAATGGATCTTTCAGACGATCGATAACACTTTTATCCAGTTCCGTTTCTCCTCCTTCCGCCACGAATTCGGCCTGTTTACCGAGATCCTTGGCCAGATCACGCACGAGTCGACGTAACGTGCCAAACATGCCGCCGATGGGAACCATGCGGATGCGCAACGTTTCATCGCGCATTTTGCTCACGACCCGATCCAGTTCTTCGGCGATGCTGCGGACGTGGGGATCGTCGCCGGTCACGGCAGTCTGCTGGAGCCGCGATTGGATGATGACCATTTCCCCTACGAAATCCACCAAGCGGTCCAGGCGGGCCGACTCCACACGGATGGTTGTTGTCACTACCGCCGGTTCCGTCTTCTCCACCTCGGCAGGACACGGGGAAGGATGCGTGCGGTGGGAAAGCACGTCGGCAATATGGCCTGCCATTTTTTCTTCAAGTTTTTCAGTATGTTCCCAGCAAGAAGGAACCAAAAATCCTTCGAACAGGTCCAGATCATGTTGTCGCAGGGCCGAGGCGGCGAGGCAGGCCACATGGACCTCGTGGTCTTCCTCCACGAACAGGAATACGCTTCGAATGTCCGCCTCGGTCGCACGACTTATCAGCAGGATGTCCCACCATATCGCCGCAGACTCCGGCGCCAGAGAGGCCAAATCAGGTATGGCAGCCGTGTGGAGAGCAACCCGGTGTTGCCCCATTTCCGTGAGCTCGACCACCAAGGACAATGGATCCGTACCGGTCAGAAAGGAATTGGGGTGCGGCCGGTAGCGAATCCACCATGTGAAGGTAGGCGCGTCCGTATCAAACAAAGGGCACGTGCTGTTTTCTGGAGAGGCTGTTCTGCCAGACTCTTTGGGCGCCTCACCCGCCTGGCCCATGATCTCCCGCAATTGAACAATAAGCTTGTCCGATTCGCCAGTGAGTAGGGGAGTACTCTCAGCCGCGCCGAGCAAGCGCAGAATGTGGTCGCGGGACATCAGTATCAGGCTCGCCAGGTCCCGGGAAAACTGCAACCGATTCTCCCGCACCATATCCAAGATGGTTTCGACCTCGTGGGTGAACCGGGCTATCTCGCTGAAGCCGAACATGGCTCCCGAGCCTTTGATGGTGTGCATGGCCCGAAAAAGCTTGGCCATTTGCCCGGAGTCCTCCGGGTGATCCTCCAGGGCGAGAAGGATTTCTTCCACCTCGCCCAGCAGCTCCAGGGCCTCTTCCCTGAAGGTTCGCGCTGCCTGATCCAGGCTCATGATTCGCCTCCCGGCTTGTTCACAGCGAGATCGGTGCCCCGACATCAGGTGATGCCGTCAGCAAGCCGGCCATATCGATCAACTCATCCGTGGCGAAAATCTGGTCCACGTCCAGTACCAGGATAAACCGTCCTTCATGGTTGCCGATACCGCGCAGGTAGCCAGCCTTCCCCTGCGCGCCAAGGTGCGGTGGCGGCGAAATGTCCCCGGGGTCCAATTCCAGGACTTCCCGAACGGAATCGGCCAAGGCACCCATGACAGAAAGGACGCCATCGCGGGTGACCTCCATGATGACGATGCGGGTGTTTATGGTTCGCTTCACTTCACCCAGCCCCAGCTTGTGCGCCAAATCCACCACGGGTACTGCCGCCCCCCTGACGTTGACCACGCCGCGCATGAACGGCGGAGACTGGGGAATGCGGGTGATTTCAGTATAATCAAGGATTTCCCTGACAACATCGATGCTTATGGCGAAGGATTCTTTGCCGAGTGTCAGGGTCAGATAGCGTCTCGAGTCGTTTTTTGCGGTGTCCGACATCATATGCGCGCTCCTGTCAGGCTCTTAGAAGCGTTCAAAGGCATCTTCCGGGGAGTTGCTCTCGCCGAGATCGACCACGGCGTGTGCGGTATTGGCCTTGGACACCGTTTTGGCCCTCCCAATCTGGGGAGATGGCTTCCTGGAGTATTGGGCCTGGGGCAAGGGCCTTGGCGCTCTCGAAGTTCCATCGACCTGGAAATACCCGACCGTGACCTGGAGCTGTTCGGCCTGGGAGGAAAGTTCCTCGGCCGTGGAGGCCAGTTCCTCGGAAGAGGAAGCATTTTGCTGCACGACCTGATCGAGTTGCTGCAAGGCCCGGTTGACCTGGATGGCTCCGGAACTCTGTTCGGCCGACGAGGCGGCGATTTCCTGCACCAGCTCGGAGGTCTTGAGGATGTCCGGCACGAGCTTGTCGAGGAGTCCTCCGGCGCGTTCGGCCACGCCCAGGCTGGAAGCCGACAGGGTGTTGATCTCGGCTGCGGCGGCCTGGCTTCGTTCGGCCAATTTGCGGACTTCCGAGGCGACCACGGCGAAGCCTTTGCCGTGGTCACCGGCGCGGGCGGCCTCGATGGCGGCGTTGAGGGCCAGCAGGTCGGTTTGGCGGGCAATTTCTTCGATGACGGAGATTTTCGAGGCGATTTCGCGCATGGCGACCACAGTCTGATTCATGGCTGTGCCGGATTCCCGGGCATCATCCGCCGCCTTGCGGGCCAGGGATTCGGTTTGGCGAGCATTGTCGGCATTCTGGTTGATGGCCGAGCTCATCTCTTCCATGGACGAGGAGCATTCCTCCACGGCCGAGGCCTGTTCCGAGGCCCCCTGGGACAGGGATTGCGAGGATGCGGAGAGCTCTTCGGAGCCCGAGGCCATGTTTTCGGCGCCGGACTGCACCTCCTGGACGATCTCGGTCAGTTTGGTCACCATGTCGCGCAAGGAATGCATGAGGCCGTCGTTTTCCGACCGGACGCGTACATCCAGGCGCAATTCGCCGCCGGCCATTTTTTCGGCCAGGGTGGCCACATTGCGGTCCGCCTCCAACAAGGCGACCAGGGCGCGCATCAGGGCGTCCTGTTCGGAGCGGGGGAGGATCTCCACCCGCAAATCACCGGTGGCCATTTTCTGGGCCGCCTCAGCCACTTTCCGGTCCGCATCCAACAACGCTGCCAGGGACTGCAACAGGACATCGGCCCCGGAACGCGGCTTGATGTCGAGTTTGAGGTCGCCCTGGGCCAACCGGCTGGCGAGGTGCGCCACGTCCTTTTCCGCCACGGCCACGCTACGCAGGGAATCCGCGAGTTCACCAAGTTCGTCTTTGTTTTTGATATCGAGGTTGCCGGTCAGATCACCTATCGCCAATTTTGACGCAAACTCCTTGCCCTTCATTAAGGGCGGCAGGATGGATCGCGGGATATAGATACTGAGGAAGATGCCCAAAAGGATTGCCACCGAGAGCAAAACAATGGTGAACAAAAGCGCTCTGTCATAGGTGGCACGGCCGGCGTTGGCGGAATCGTCGCCCCCTTTGTCGTTGATTGCCACACACTTTTCCAGGGCCTCGAGTGCGGGATCGAGCACCTTGGGAACTTCCAGCGCAGAAACCGCCAAGGCCTCATCTTTCTTTTGCTGTTTGAATAAACTGATTATTTTGTCATGAAGCAAGAAATACTGCTTCGCACTGGAGACGAAAGACTCATAGACTCTTCGTTCTTCATCCGAAGAAATAAGCTTTTCGTATCGTGCCTGGGCTTGTTTTATCCGGTCCATCGTTTCAGGCATGATCTGCTCAAAGCGGAGAGCCTTTTCTTCTGAAGCGGTCGTCAATAAATTCAATTCATAGCGTCGGAAATTGGAAAATTCGCGTGCAAGTTTTCCAATTTCTTTTATACTTGGCAGCCAATTGTCCGCCAGGTCAGTTTCTGAATTGAATACGGTCTTGAGTTGGTAAACGCTAATCAGGCCATAAGCTATAAATAGAAGTAAAATAATAGTGAAACTGGCCGGCAATTTGACAGAGAGCTTCATTTGTGTTGGCCCCTTTGTTTGTAAGTTGTCACAAAAAATGATCCACGAAGAAGCTAGCGCTACCTATGTTGCCACCAATATATTTGTTTTCAATCAAATCCCCCAATCTCCTGTTGTGTTAATAAAGTTAAAAAGATGCTTGTCTTTTTTTTGTCTTTTATGTGCCACACAGCAGCTGTTACAGCTTGATATGTACAATGTTGGAAGAGTGTTTCATAGTTATATGGTTACGCTTATTTGGAATTTTGATATTTGAACCATACAAAACAGTCTGTTTAGTATACAACACTAATCTATATAGCGTTCTAAGTTTTAACATCTCGTTGCCGGTTGAGACCACCGTCTCAATATGTGTAAGTTAAAAAAATAGATAATAATTTTATATCATAACCGCTGTTGGTAGTGCAATATCCTGAGAGAACTATTTTAGGACTTGTCAATCGCTGGCAGTGAACTTGCGCTCAAATTTTGAAATTCATTTTCAATGGAGATGTGTAGACGGGCAAAAAAACGTTGGATGCGTTAGGTAGCTCTTTAAAACAGTCAATCTATTAATCATAGACCAAAGCGATATGAAGGAAAACAATAGAAACACAATGAAGTTGTCCCGATTCCGTGAACAGCGAATCCTTTGAGGATGAAAGGTGCATGATATCGAACGCGGGGAGTTAAAAATACATGCCCCGCCCCATGCGTTCCAAGGAGCGCGGTTTATCGGTGTACATCAACCCTGCGATGGACATCACGAACGAATTCATCAAACGGGTGAACCGGGTACAGTGCGACCGTTGCCTACCGTGCAAAATTCCGCAGCGGGATGATGGATCGGGTTCGATCCGGGCGCCTTCCCGCAGTCTGCGAGACCGTGAAACCACAGGCCGTGGGAGACCAGACCAACCCCATCAGCCAACAGGCGGGACCCGCTGAAAAACAAAAAAAGGGGTCAGGACCATGGTCCTGACCCCACGAAATCGGGAGTTAGCGGGGAGACTCGAACTCCCGACCGGGGGGGCGGGAACAGATCGTGGAGGATGACCCAACGCCCTGTGGCCGTCCGGGGTGTTTGTCACGACTCCGACCGTTCCGGCGCCGCCGCGCCATGGCGGGCCTCGGCCGTGAGCACGGACATGATGAACCGGCCCTTGCCGGACTGCTGCTCGAAGCGGAGCGCGCCGCCCATGGAGCGCACGAGCCGGAAACACATCGGCAGTCCGATCTCGTCGCCTCCGGCATCGAAGGGCAGAAAAACCTTTTCCGTATCCGCCACGGGCTGGGCCTGATCCCCGCCGATCTCCAGATGCGCGAAGCCCTCGTCGCATCGGGTGGCGAGCCACATCCCGCCGTGCGGGGGCAGGGCGGCCAGGGTGAACCGGATGAGGTTGATCACCACCTGGGCCAGGATGTCCCGATCTTCCTCGACCAGGGCGTTTTCCGCTTCCAGTTCGAGACGCGGCACCACGCCATTGCCTGTCAGCTCCGGGGCGAGCAGGGCCAGGCAGTCGCGCACCACGTCGGCCAACCGGACCGGCACCGGATGCTGGCGCACCGGATTGAGGTAGTCCCGAATCCGGTTGAGAAAACGTTCCAGCCGCTGGGCTTCCTCCAGGATGATGGTGGCTTCGGGCAGGTCCGGCATCTTTTGGGTCAGGCGCTTGGCAAAGCCGCCGATGGCCATGAGGGGATTGCGGATCTCATGGGCGACCTCGGCGGAGATGGCGCCCAGGGTNCAGTCGCGCACCACGTCGGCCAACCGGACCGGCACCGGATGCTGGCGCACCGGATTGAGGTAGTCCCGAATCCGGTTGAGAAAACGTTCCAGCCGCTGGGCTTCCTCCAGGATGATGGTGGCTTCGGGCAGGTCCGGCATCTTTTGGGTCAGGCGCTTGGCAAAGCCGCCGATGGCCATGAGGGGATTACGGATCTCATGGGCGACCTCGGCGGAGATGGCGCCCAGGGTGTGAATCTTCTCCTTTTGCACGAGCACCTTTTCCAGCCGCATGCGGTCGTCGAGGTCCATGATGCACCCTTCCACCCGGCTGCGGGGCTCGTGGTCGGCGCAATCGGAAATCGGGATGGATTTGAGCATGCCGTGCACGATCCGGCCGTTTTTGTGCAGGAGTTGGCACTGGCGGGAAAACGACTGGGAGCAGTCGGCCAGGCAGGCTTCGAGATTGCTCCGCACCCAGTCGCGCTGGTCAGGATGGATGCGCGTGAGCAGCCAGTCCGGTTCGGCCAAGGCTTCTTCGCGCGTGTAGCCCAGAAGCGTGCGGCAGCCCTGGTTGACGAACTCCAGGCGCAGGCCCTCGGTGAGACCGAAGATGAGCAGCGGGAGGTTTTGCACCAGATCGGTATAGCGCTGTTCGGCCTGGCGCACGGCCCGCTGCAACGCGGCCCGTTCCAGGGCCTTGTCCACGGCCAGCCCCAGGACGGCCATGTCCTGGATGGGCTTGGTTATGTAATCCCAGGCGCCGCGCTTGACGGCCTCGACGGCGTCCCGCAGGACCCCGGTCCCCGACACCACGATGGTCGGCGTGTCCGGGGCCATGTCCCGCAGCCGGGAGAGCACTTCCAGGCCGTCCATCTCCGGCATGCGCAGATCGACCAGGACCAGATCGGGGCATGTTTCCGCGAACCGTTCCAACCCCCGGCGGCCATCCGGCGCTTCGAACACGACGAATCCCCTGTTTTCCATATAGGTGGCGATCGTTTCGCGGATCAGGGGTTCGTCGTCGATGGTCAGGAGGGTCGGTTGCCGCGTGCTCATGGCCGCTTCTCGAAGGGGAGCTCGATGATGAAGGTGGCGCCCTTGCCCGGCTCGGATTCCACGCTGATGGTCCCGCCATGGTTGGCGGTGATGATGAAATAGGACACGGCCAGGCCGAGTCCGGTCCCCAGCCCCGGCTCCTTGGTGGTGAAGAAGGGCTCGAACACCCGGCGACGCACCGCGTCGGCCATGCCCGGGCCATTGTCGGTCACTTCGACGCGCACGCCCGTGTCGGTCCGGGACGTTCCGAGCACGATGGTCGGCGCGGCCTGGCTTGGCGGCTGGCCGGCCATGGCCTGGGCGGCGTTTTTGAGGAGGTTGAGGAGCACCTGCTCGATTTCGGTGCGCGTGCAGGTGATGCCGGGCAGGTCCGTGGCATAGTGGCGCAGGATGGTGATGTGGCGGAAATCGTAGTTCTTTTTCAGATCGTAATCCGTGGAGGCCAGCTCCACGCTGCGATCCAAAATGGCGTTAATGTCGGCTGGGGCGCGTCGGGATTCGCTTTTGCGGGAAAATTCCAGCATGCTGGACACGATGGCGGCGGCGCGCAGGCCGGCTTCCTGAATGCCGGCCAGGAATTTGAACACCCGCCGTTTTTCGAGGTAGCAGCGTACGGCCTCCACCGTGCAGCCGCACCCGGCGGCGCCGGCNTGGTTGGCCGGCAGGGCGGGGTCGAGCTGCATCAGGCAGACCTGGGCCGCCTGGAGGATGCTGCTCAAGGGGTTGTTGATCTCGTGGGCCATGCCTGCGGCCAGTCCGCCCACCGAGGCCATCTTTTCCGACTGGATCATCATTTCCTGGAGCCGCATCCGTTCGGTGACATCGAGGATGTCCACGACAATGGCNTCCGGTCCGGTGCGAAAGACGCGGACGTCATAGTGCCCGGACAGGTGCTCGTCCTGGAGCGGGGCCTCGTAGGACTGGGCGCCGAGAAGACCCTGGGCCACGCGCCGGTACAGGGTCGGAGAGTCCGTGTGGGCCAGGCCCGGAAAGACCTCCTCCAGGGATTTGCCGACCAGGGCCTGGCGGTCGAGCCCCACCAGGGCGTCGGCCGCCGGATTGGTCCCGGTCAAGAGCAGGCGGCCGTCCGGTTCCAGGTGGAAGAAAAACATGGCCGTGGGCGAGGATTCCACGATGCTGCGGAATTNTTCCTCGGAGGCTTCNAGGTTGCGCTCCATCCGNTTGCGTTCGGTGATGTCGCGGATGACGCCGACNACGCTTTTTTGGCCCAACGCATCGACATAGCGNGTTTTCTTGGTGACGATGGTCCGGATTTCCCCCGGGGCGCTGGTGATGCGNTCCTCGGTGACNTTTTCAAGGCCGGTGGCNAGCACGTGCTTGTCCACCTGCCAAAATCCCTNCACCTGGTCCGGGGGGAAGAAATCCGTGTCGGTTCTGCCCAGGATGTCCTCCCGGGCATGGCCGACCAGGGCGCACAAGGCGTCATTGGCCAGCACGAAGCGATGACCTCCATCCTTGACGAAGATCGGGTCCCCGATGGCATTGACGACGCTGTTGAGGTATTCCCTGGCCTCCCGGATCTCCTGCTCGGCCTTTTTGCGCTCGGTGATGTCGATGCAAAAGCCTTCGATGAGCGTTTCTCCGCTGTCCGGCTCGGAGCGGAGCTTGGCCCAGATGGCGATCCAGATGCTGGAACCGTCTTTTTTCCGGTGCCGGGTTTCGAAGCTTTTCACCGCGCCCTGTTGTTGCAGGCGCCGCAGGAAGGTCATGCGGTCGGCGGGATCGACATAGAGGTCGATGACCCGTTCCCCGGCCGCCTGCTGGAATTCCTCCGGGGTGGCATAGCCGTGGATGACGGCATTGGCCTCATTGGAGAACCGTTGGCGTCCCCCCACCGTGGTGGTGAAGATGCCGACCGGCGCGGTCTCGAAAAGCGTGCGCAGTTGTTGTTCGCTTTGGCGCAGGGCAGTTTCAGCCTGCTTGCGCACGGTGATGTCGCGGGCCACGCCCACGGTGTAGCGCTGGCCGTCGATGTGCATGGTACTGAGCGTCAATTCGAACAGGCGCCGTTTNCCCGACGGATCGGTNTAGGCGATTTCGTGGGTTTCGCCTTCGGGCACGTTGTCGAGGCCGCTGGGTAACGGCGCCTGCCGCACCACGCTGAATTCCTGGAGCAGGGATTTCCAGGCCTGGTCCACCTTGCTCAAGCCGAGCAGGTCCATGGCGGCCTGGTTGGCTTCGAGCAGGACCCCGGAATGGGTATCCACCAGGAAGATNGGGTCATGGGCCCGGTCCAGCAGGGCATGGTAGAGGGCGAGTTCATCCCGACCGTTGGCCGGCCGCGTGCTGCCCGCGTTGGGTGGCGCAGCCGGGGAGGAGCGGTCTGGNGCGTNGTNTTTTGNGGNCATGGNGATCTTCCTACTCGTCTTTCCACTTGTCCCGGATGGCCCGTATGGCATCGAGCTGGGCGAAGAACACCGTCACCAAGTGCGGATCGAACTGTGTCCCGGCGCCCTGGCGCAGGATTTCCAGGCTTTCCGCTTCCGAAAAGGNTTTTTTATAGGGCCGGGAGCTGCGCAGGGCATCGTAGACATCCACCAAGGCCACGATGCGCGCGGTCAAGGGGATGTCTTCGCCTTCCAGGCCGAACGGGTAGCCCTGGCCGTCAAAGCGTTCGTGATGGAGCAGGGCCAGGGTNCGGGCCAGCAGCAGGAGCGGATTGCGCTCGGTGCCATTGGTGGGCGCCAGGGGGTCCGAGCACCAGCTCCGGGCATCCTGGAGGCTGCCGAGCGGTCCCAGGATTTCGCAGCCGTAGAGGCAGTGGCGCTTCATGGTTTCCCGTTCCTGGGGCGCCAGCGGACCGGGCTTGAGCAGGATGGCATCGGGAATGCCGATCTTGCCCAGGTCGTGTAGAGGGGCGCATTCGCGCAGCCTGTCGCATTCCGTGTCGGAAAGCCCCATGGCCCGGCCGAGCAGGGCGCTGATCTCGCCCACGCGCACGACGTGCCGGCCGGTTTCGTTGTCCTTGAACTCGGCGGCACGGCTGAGGCGCTGCATGATCTGGCGCCGGGTGTCTTCCACCTCGGCCGTGCGCGCGCGGACGAGCGCTTCGAGATTCTCCTGGTAGGCCCTGTTTTCCCGCAGGAGCCGCTTGCGTTCCAAGGCCTTGTCCACGGCCAGGCCCAGGACGTCCATGTCCTGGATGGGTTTGGTCACGTAGTCCCAGGCGCCGCGCCGGATGGCTTCCAGGGCGTCCCGCAGGACACCCGTGCCGGAGACCACGATGGCCGGCGTGTCCGGGGAGATCTCCTGGAGCCTGGCCAGGACCTCCAGACCATCCATTTCCGGCATGCGGAGATCCACCAGCACCAGATCGGGCCGCTCGGCGACAAAGCATTCCACCCCCAGGCGGCCGTTGCGGGCTTCGAAGACGACAAAGCCCTTGTTTTCCAGGTAGGCGGCGATGGTTTCCCGGATCAGGTCCTCGTCGTCGATGGTCAGGATGCGTACGGGAGAAGCGGTCATGCCCAAGGCCCTTTTGCCGGCAACAGCTGTTGGAGCCGATCCACGAGCAGGCCCATGTCGGCGATGGGTTTGGTGAACACGTCCCGGGGGGTCAGCCCGGCGGCGAGCAGTTCAGGCCCGAGACCGAATTCCATGGAGCCGGTGCAGATCAACCATTTCATGGCCGGGAACCGCGGCTGGGCGGCCAGGATCATGGTATCCCCGCTTTGGCCCGGCAGGCGGATGTCCACGATGGCCGCGTCACAGGGGTGGCGGGCCAACAGTTCCAGGGCCTGCTCGGCGCTGGCCGCCGTGGCCACGTCGAAGCCCCGGGCCTCCAGGTAAAATTGCAGGCTCTCGCGGATGGTCTCCTCGTCGTCCACCACGAGGATGGTCGCGACTTCCCCGGTCATGCTTCCCCCCGAAGTGGCAGCTCGATGCTGAAGGTGGCTCCCTGGCCGGGCTGGGACTCCGCCCGGATCGTCCCGCCATGATTGGTGGTGATAATGTAATACGAGACGGACAGCCCCAGGCCCGTGCCTTCGCCCGGCTCCTTGGTGGTGAAGAAGGGGTCGAAAATCCGGGTGCGGACGGATTCTTCCATGCCCGGCCCGTTGTCTTCGACTTCGATGCGCACGTGTTCGTCGTCATGCCGGGTCCGCACGGTGATGGTCGGCTTGCGGGCGGGGTCCGGACTGGCGGCCATGGCCTGGGCCGCGTTTTTGAACAGATTGAGCAGGACCTGCTCGATTTCGGTCCGGGTACAGGTGACCGCCGGGATGTCCGGCGCATAGTCCCGGACGATGTCGATGTGTCGGAAGTCGTACTTTTTTTTCAGGTCGTAGTCGGTGGCGGCCAGGGCGAGGCTGTGGTCCAGGACCGCGTTTATGTCCGCCGATGCCCGGCGCGATTCGCTCTTGCGGGAAAATTCCAGCATGCTGGACACGATTTGGGCGGCACGTTTGCCCGCGTCCCGGATGCCCTCCAGGAATTTCAGGACGCGGCGCTGTTCGATGTAGCTGTGGATGGCCTCAATGGGGCAACCGCAGGCTGCGGCAACCTTGCGGTTACTCTCCAGGGTGGGATCGAGCTGCATGAGGCAGACCTGGGCCGCCTGGAGGATGGAACTCAGGGGATTGTTGATCTCGTGGGCCATGCCCGCGGCCAGTCCGCCCACCGAGGCCATCTTTTCCGACTGGATCATCATCTCGCGCAGGCGTTCCCGTTCCGTGACGTCGTCGAGGCGGATGACCGCGCCGGTCAGACCGTTGGCCACCAGGGGATAGAACTGGAGGTCGAGCAGATGTTCCTCACCGTCCACGCGCAGGCTCGCGTGCTCCACGCGCTGGACCTCGCGCCGGCGCAGGGCCCGCTCCAATTTGTCCAGATGGGCGGTCAGGAGGGGCAAGGCCTCGTCCGGCGGGTGNCCCAGGGCTTTTTCCGGCGGCAGGGCACACAGGGTNTGGGCGTTGGCGTTCACGTGGGTCACGAGCCCGTCCTCGTCCAGGGCGATGATGGCCGAGGGCATGGATTCCAGGATGTTGTTGAGCAGGTTTCGTGTCCTGGCCAATTCCTGTTCCCGCTGCCGCAGTTGGGCGGCCCGGCTTTCGAGGCCCTGGGCCATGCTGTTGAAGGTGGTGGCCAGCCGGCGGATTTCGAGGCTGCCGGAAGCGGTTTCGGCCCGGGCGGTCAGGTCGCCTTTGCCCAGCCTGTCCGAAACGGCCATGAGGGTGTCGAGGCCCGTCAGGACCGCCACCCGTCCCACCCGTCGGGCAATGAGCAGGGTCAGCAGCACGGCCACGACCATGAGCGCCAGGGAGCGGGTGGAACGTTCCAGGGCTTCCCGGAAGGCGTCTTGCCAGTCCATGGACACGACGAAGGTGGCGTAGGGCGGGTCCGTCGGCCGCAGGCGCAACCGGGTGTAGGCCACCAGGACGCGCTGCCCGTTCCGTCGGTGGTCGTCGAACAGGGCTTCGTCCTGTGGGGCCTCGCTCAAGCGTTTCCACAAGGCCTCGGCAAGAGGCTCACCCAGGGGCCGGGTCTTGTCGGGGGGATAGGAAAGCATGCGCCGGCCGTTGCGGTCAAAAAGGCCCACGCGGGCCTGGCGGGGCAACTCCAGATTGTCGAGGAAGTTGTGGTAGTATTCCAACTTGAACGAGTCNCCGATGATGCCGGTAGNNCGCCCNTCCCTGTCCGTGACCGGCAGGGCGAAAACCAGAATGGGCAGGCCCGAGGCCCGGCCGACATTGTAAACGCCCGCCTCGAACCTGCGCTGGGCATTGACCGCCTGGAAATAGAGCCGGTCGGAGAGATCCTTGCCGAGAAAGGCCGGCAGACCGGAGGCGATGACCGTGCCGGCCGTGTCGGTCTGAAAGATGTTGGACAGTTCGGGGTGGTCGCCGAGCAACACGCTGAAGCGTTGGTTGCAGGCCGCGCGGTCGCCGGTTTCCACCTCGGGCAGGTGCTCCAGGGTCATGAGCAGCACCTTGGCCTCGCTGGTGATGCCGGTTTGCATGGACGTCAGCGCGTGGAGGAGGCTGCGTGTTTGCTGTTTGGCGGCCTGTTCGGCATGGAGGCGGCTGTCGAACATGGTGTAGGCGCTCAGGGCCATGGCCGGCAGCGCCGCCAGCAAGACGATGATGGCCAGACTTTTGTGAATAGAACCGGAGAAGAGCGCTTTCATGGGCGAAATTCCTCGGTTTGAGCCCGAGAACCGGACCTGGCCGCGTGCGTCGCAGTCCTTGCCGCCTGGGCTGTGCCGCGCGCCGGGGCCCGAACCTGCCACCGCATGCCGTGCGTTCCAGACACGCGGGTTCGACAGTCACGGAACCAAAACTACCATAGGGGCATGAAGATTGTCCATGTAACCAAGGAGGATCGGGAAGAACCCTTTCAGAGAGGTCCTTCCGGCTTTTTCGTGGGGAACCGCATTCAAGCCTGTCTCGGATAAAGGTCCAGGCCGCCGCAGCCGACCGCGTCGTTTTCCTCATTGCCCCAGGCGTTGCAAGAACGCTTGGGCGGCCGTGTTGTCCGGGGCCTCCCGCAGGATGCGCTCGGCAAGGGCCTTGGCCTTGGCCGGCTGCCCGGCCGTCAGGTAGAGACCCGACAGGGCCGAAAAAGACTGCCGGTCCCCTGGCGACAGGGCGAGCGCCTGCAAAAAAGCCTGCTCGGCCCGGGCCGGTTCCTTGAGGACCAGCAGCACCTGCCCCTGGTTGTAGTAGGCCCGGCCGTAGCGCAAGCCGGATGCCGCCTGGCCGAGGTAGTGCTCCGCCTCCCGATACTTGCGCATTTCGGCGAGCAGCAAGCCGAGGGAATACGACACCTCGAAGAGACGGGGATTGTCGTGGAGCACCTCCTTGAGGAGTTGTTCCGCCTCCCGGTTCTGGCCCTGCCTGTTGTAAAGCGAGGCCAGATTGACCTTGGCCGGATAGAACTGGGAGTCGATGGCGATGGCTTTCCGGTAATTGGCTATGGCCCCGGCGATGTCCTGCTCGGTTACGGCCAGGTTGCCGAGGTTGTAGCGCTGGGGGGCGAAGTCCGCGTTGTAGCGCATGGCCTGCTTGTATTCGGCCAGGGCCGCGCGGAAGGCCTCCCGGTCGTCCGGGCGCAGCCGCTGCCTGGGCAGGGTGGAGAGCAGGACGGCCGCCTCCATGCGCACGGCCTTGACCGGATCGTAGAGTTTGGGCGCGATGCGGGCGAGCCGGGTGTCGGCATCGAAATATTCCAGGCTGCGGATGGCGGTGGCGCGGATGAGCGCGTCCGGATCGTCAAGCGCCTTGGCCAGGCAGGCATGGCCGGGGGCGTCGGGATAGGACCGCAGCAACCCGAGGGCCGTGGCCCGGACAATGGCCGGCACGAGCGGGTCCTCGGCCAGGCCGATGAGATCCGCGTCTGCGCCCGGGGCATGGGCGCGGCCGGCGGCGAGGATGGTCCCGTAGTGGGGCTTTCGCGTCTCGCCGTACCATTTGGTGAAGGCGTCGGTATTCCAGGCCAGGGGCTTGTCCGCGTGGCACCCNTGGGCCGTGCAGGCGTTCGGCGCCNCAAGGGGCGCGCTCAGGTCGGGCCGCGGCACGCGCAGGCTGTGATCCGGGCGGTAGTCGATGCCCATGTAGTACCGGCCGGGCATATGGCACTTGACGCACAGGCGTCCGTCGCTCGGCTTGCCCTCGTATTCGGCTTTGTGAAAATGGTGCTCCTTGGTGTCGTAGACCGTGGCCCGGTGGCACTGGGTGCACACGGCATTGCCTTCCTTGTGGCGCTTTCCGCTGTGCACGTCGTGGCAATCGCCGCACCGCACGCCGCGCTGGTACATCCTGCTTTGGACAAAGGAGCCGTACACGTAATCCTCGGCCAGGATCTGGCCGTCAGGATAATAGAACCCTTCATTGAGCAGCTCCGGGACCAGGAGGTCGAGCAGTTCGCTTGGGAGATGGCGGTTATCGCCGAGCTGGAAGCGCCGGGCATGGCAGGGCGCGCAAATCCGGATCTGCTGTTCGGCGGTGGTGTGGCTCGTGCGCACGGCGAGGCCGAAATTGTCCGCCCGGCTTCTGGCCAGAGGCGGCAACTCGGCCCATTCGAGGTGCTTCGACCCCGGCCCGTGGCAGGCCTCGCAGCCCACGGTAATCTCGGACCAGGTGGTGCGATAGGCGTCGGTCTCGGGGTTGTAGCCCTTGGTCAGGTTGGTCGAGTGGCACTCGGCGCACATGGCGTTCCAGGTCTGGCCGCCCTTGGTCCAGTGCAGCCAGTCCTCGGGCGAGGCCACGTCATAGGGCGGCAGCCGGTACCAGGTCTTTTTTGCGACGTCCCAGGCGATATTGAGGCATTGCAGTCGGCCGCCGGGGAAGGGAATCAGATACTGCTGCAAGGGGAAGGCGCCGAAGGTGTAGGCGATCTCGAACTGTCCGAGCTTGCCGTCCGGGCCTTCGGTTTCCACAAAGAATTTACCGTTTTTGCGGTAGAACCGCGAGGTGACGTGGTTGTGCGGGTCGGTGTAGCGTACGTCGCCAAAATCGCCGAGCACCGTTTCGTCGCTGGCCGTGGCCATGGCCTTGCGATGGTCGGAGTCGAGCCACTTTTTGTAGGTCGTTTCATGGCAGCTTTTGCATTTCTCGCTGCCGACGAACCGCGCCGGTTCTTCCGGCGGTCGTTTTCCCGGCCCGGACGTCAGCAAGTACAGNAGNGGCNCGGCCAGGAGCACGGCGGCCGCNACAAGCGCCAGCCGTTCCCANCGNTTCGTTGCGCNCGTTATGCCCGTTGCATCCATTNCCTGCNTCATAGGTNGCGATCACTGGAGCCGGGGCCACCGTCACAGACGGGTCGCCTGGGCTGGTTCGAAGCGTTCCCGGCGGCGCGGCGCGGCCACGTCCACCTTGATGATGCCGTTTTCGATGCGCACCGGATAATACTCCAGGGGTCTTGGCGCGGGAGCGGTTATGACCGCGCCCGCCACATCGAAGCTCGACCCGTGGCAGGGGCACAGAAAGGTTTTTTTGGTCGCATCCCAATGGATGGAACAGCCGAGGTGGGGGCAGGTGCGCGACAGGGCGAGAAAGCCCCCATCGGCCAGGCGCGCCAGATAGAACTGGCCGCTTGGGATCGCTGTCACCGTGTCCGGCGCAAACTGCTCGACCGGCCCGGCCGTGATGATGCGCGCGGCCAGNCCCGGGGCCTTNCGGTCCTTACGGGCAAGGAGAAACGACAGGCCCATCCAGCAAAATTCCGCNANGGCGGCCANNCCGACAAAGGCCCAGAGCCAGCGGAAAANGCGTCGACGACCNGGATCGGCCACGCCCTGCNCGTTGACGGTCTCCGCCGTCGGCCGCTTTTTTTGCTTCATCCCTTNCCCACCTCCTGGCCCAGGGGCCAGACCAGGCGCATCTCNGGGCCGCGNAAAAAGACCCCGANCACGGTGCANACGACNAGNGCCGCCAGACTCAGACACAGACAGGCCGCCACGGCTTCGGCCCGGGAATAGCCCCGGGCCCTGACCAGAAACCGATAGAGGCCGACGAAGAACACCAGCAGCGCCACGGTCGGGGCGAGTCCTCGCGTCATCCAGTCCCCCGGCGCCCCATGGCCGGAGAGGAGCAGGGCATGATCCGCGAGGATGCCAGCGACCGACAGCAGGACGCCAAGGCCGGCCATCCACANNGCCAGCCGCCGGCCGCGCCCGGAACCCAGCCAGACGCCCGGCGGCANGGCNCTGCCGGACCAGAACGGGAGAACCATCAAGACGGCCGCGCCGCCAAGCGGCCAGACAAAGACCGCGAAGGNCGGGTGGAGATGGAGCAGCAGCTCCTGGAACCCCTGGAAATACCACGGGGCCTTGGCCGGATTGGGGCTCAAGCCCGGGTTGGCCTGGGCCAAAAGCGGCGCCTCCCAGACCATGGCGACCAGGAGGACGCAGGCGGCGAGCGTCAGGCCGACGGCGGCTTCACGGGCCAGCAGATGGGGCACGGTGGGCACGCGTTCGCCAGCGTGCGCCGCGTCGCGCACAAGCCCTCCGGCCCGGCGCACCAGCCAGAAATGCCAGGCCAGCAAGATGAGCAACAGCCCGGGAAAGGCCGCCACGTGCAGCACGAAAAAGTTGGCCAGGGTCGGTTGGCCGATGTCCCGGCCACCCCGGAAAAGCGCCGTGAGCCAGTCGCCGACCAGGGGTACGTAGCCGAGCATGCTCGTGCAGATGGTCACGGCCCAGTAGGCGAGCTGGTCCCAGGGGAGCAGGTAGCCGGTGAAATTGGCTGCCAGGACCAGGGCCAAGAGCACCAGGCCGATGATCCAGTTGAGGCGTCGCCCGGGGCCGAAAGCGCCGGTTGCGACCACGCGCAGCAGGTGCAGCAGGGCGATAACCACGAGCAAGTTGGCGCTGGCGTGGTGGATGTTGCGCACAAAGCGGCCAAAGGGCACGTCGCGGGTCAGGACCAGGATGGAATCGTAGGCCTGGCCGATGGTCGGCTCGTAGGCGATAAGCAGCAACACGCCCGTAAGCAAAAGCAGCCCGACCAACGTCACGGCCATACCGCCGAGGCCCAGGCTCAGGGAAAAGCGTAGCGTGGCGGCGGGCACCGTCGGCGGATGCAGGTGGAGCAGCAGGTCGGTGACGGATTTCCGGGAAGACGCCATGCGGAGGCAACCTCTCCCTTATCGGTTTCCCGCAGTCTGCCCTATTTTTGCTCCGGAGGATAGATGACCTTCCAATCCCGCTGCATATCGACCACGGTCCAGTTCCTGGCCTTGGCTTCAGCCAGGGCTTTCTCAGCCCCCTTGTCATAGGCGTATTCGCGTGCGGCGTCGGTGTGGTGCACGAGCAGGGCGAGGCGCGCCCCCTTTGCCGCGATGGTGGTCCATTCGAGCATCTGCTGGTCGCCGTCGGAGTTGCCGAAGGCGGCCACCGGGCGTCGGCCGATGTGTTCGTTGATGCCCACGGGCTTGCCGGCCTTGTCGTCGACAAAGGCGACCTGGGGCAAACGCAGGAGCACCGGGCCGTCCGGACGCAGTTCGTACTGCGTCTTGATGCTGCTGCCGACAACCTGTTCGGGCGGCACGCCGTAGACCGCCTCGGTCCAGGGGCGCATGAACTCGATGCCGCCGCCGGAGACGATGAAGGTCTTGAAGCCGTTGGCCCGCAGATAGGCCAGCAGTTCGAGCATGGGCTGGTAGACCATGTCCGTGAAAAGCCGCTTGGTCTGGGGATGGCGGGCGGTGGCGATCCACTGCTTGACGTCCTGCTCGAACGCCGCCGTGGTCATGCCGGCGTGGGTGGCCATGACGATGTCGAGAAGCGCCTTGTCGCCGCCCTTCAGGGCTCCTTCGAGGTCGCCCCTAAGCAGCGAGGCGAACGGTTCCTGGGTTTTCCATTCCGGGTGCTTGGGGGCCAGGGCCTTGACGCGGTCCAGGGCGAAGAACACCTGGAAGTAAAATGGTTTTTCGGCCCAGAGCGTGCCGTCGTTGTCAAAGGTGGCGATACGCTCGGGCCCGGGCACGAAATCCGGCGAGCCTTGGCGGGTCGTTTTCTCCACGAATGCGACAATGGCCGCCTTGGCCGCGCCAGCGTTCCAGGAAGGCAGCGGGTCGTTTGGCTGGGCGACGGCCAGTTGGTGCAGCAGAACCACAAAGGCGAAACCAAACGCTGTCAGCAATATCCGATACGCTTTCATGACGGGTATCCTCTCCGTTACGATGGGAAGGCTCGTGTCGCCAAGAAGGCTTGCCCCCGGAGTGCCGTCACCCCGGGGGCAAGCAAGGCAGCCGCTTCAGGCCGGCAATCTCGCGATGCGCGGCATCGGGCTTAATTCCCGGACGGCATCGGGAGGCTGATGCCGTTTTTCTTGAGGTCCTCGCGCACGTTCTGGAAGCGCTCATACTTGGAAAGGGTAATGGGGCCTGTGTACACTTCGCTTTGCATCTTGCGGGGCGGGTACTTGATATACGTCTGCATCAAGTCGCTGATCGCCTTGTTGAAGCTCACCAAGGTCCAGGTCCGTTCCGTATAATTGTTCATGAAGATGTCGTAGCGTTCCTGGGGATCCTGCCACAGATCGAAGATCTGGGGCGTGGTGGCGACATACTTTTGCGGACCCTTCCAACCGAGGTTGGTGTCCACGGCCAGACCGCCGGTGGCCTGTCCGTCGTCGCCGCGCAGGTTGAAGACGGCCTTGTAGTGGCCCGAGCGCACCGCGCCGGGGGTGAGCTCCTCCTCGGTGAAGTAGAACCATTCCTTGCGATCGGACTTGCCGGTGCCGAACAGCACGGGCGACATGTCGTAGCTGTCGAAGATGATGGGCTGGCCTTCGCGGTCCTTCTCCGGCAGCGTCAGGCCGGCCAGGTGGGCAAAGGTGGCCATGAGGTCCAGGCCGCCGAGGATGTCGTTGTTGCGGGAATGGTCCTTGATCTTGCCGGGCATCCAGGCAATGGCGGGCACGCGGTTGCCGCCTTCGCGCACCGTGCCCTTGGTGCCCCGAAACGGCGTGTAGCCGGCGTCGGGGTACACGTCCTGCCAGGCGCCGTTGTCCGTGGTGAAAAAGACCAGCGTGTTCTTGTCGAGACCAAGGGTGCGCAGCTTGTCCAGGACGTGCCCGACCCGGGTGTCGAGTTCCACCACCGAATCCGCGAACTTGGTCTTGGACAGGGACTTGTGTTCGAACTCGGGGGCCGGCAGGTTCGGCTGGTGCACCTTCATGAAGTTGACATTGATGAAAAACGGCTTCTTGGACTTGGCTGCCTGGTCCAGAAATTCCAGAGCGGCCTTTTCGACGTACTTGTCCACGAAGGGAATGCCGACCANNCCCTTTTCCGGCGTGTCGACGTACTCGCCGTTGACCTTGAAGTCTTCCTTGGGCTTTTCTCCGGCATTGCCCGACAGCGCGCCCTTGGTCACTTTCTGAAACATCTCGCGCAGCTTGGGATCCATGTCCGGGAACCACTTGGGGTCGCCATAGGTGTAGGCATTGAGATGGTAGAGCAGCGCGTACTTCATGTGGTCATAGCCCTGGGCGTTGGGCAGGGCGTAATCGTCCTCGCCCAGGTGCCATTTGCCGGTGAAGTAGGTGTCGTACCCCGCCTGCTTGAGCACCGAGGCCAGGGTCCATTCCGCTGCCGGCAGGCCGCCGCCCTGGCCCTGGAAGGCGACCGTGGTCATGCCGCTGCGGTTGGGGATACGCCCGGTCTGCATGGCCGCCCGGCCGGGGGTGCAGCTTGGCTGGCCGTAGAAGGAAAACATGGTCATGCCTTCATCCGCCATCCGGTCGATATTGGGCGTGGGCATGCCCCGTCCCTCGCCGCCGCCGTAGACGCCAAGGTCGCCATAGCCCAGGTCGTCGACCACGATAAACAGAATGTTCGGTTTGTCAGCAGCCAGGGAAACNCCCCCCAGACACAAGAGGGCAGCCACAACGGCCAGGAGAATATGTCTGACATCGCGCATTTTCGGCAAACCTCCTTCAGTTCAAGGCTTGTTTGTTGCCAAGTCGTGAAACATCCCGTTGTTGCTGTGTCACTTTCTTACGGGACACCTCCTCATGCTGTGTGCGCGCAGTGCCGCCGTAGTGTCACCGAGCGTCTTTTTGAGCTTAAGCACCTTCGTTTCTTTCGCCATCAGAACTTGATGACGAAAGAAGCGTAGACCGTGTCCATGAGAAAGCTGTGGTGGGCCCCTAGGTCATGGATCCATTTGGCCACGACCAGCAGGTCCTTTCCCCCCACCGGAATGGCGTAGGAGGCGATGGGGCCGATGCCCGTGCCCGAGGATTCAAACGCTCCGAGCTTGGCCCCGGAACCGGTATCCGGGGTGGTTTGGGTCATCAGATAACCGGTAGCGCCCAGGGCGAATCGCGGGGTAAAGTGGTAGGCAGCGGTCCAGTCGACATGCAGGAGGCTGCCGGAGAGGTAGTGCGTCGAGGGATTTTCCGTATTGATCATGTAGCCGGCGTTGATGGACAGCTCAACCTTCGACTTGCTCAGCCAGGTAAAGGCCACGTTGCCGTCGAAGGAGGTGTAGTTCATGCCGAGATTGGTCAATTTGCTGGAATTGTAATAGCCGGTCGGCAAGAAAACGATGGGCATGGCGACGAGGTGGCACTCGCCGAAGTTCCAGCCGGCGATGACCGGCATGACAAAGATATCGGAGAGTCCGCCCCGGTTTCCGGAACCTTCAATGCTTTTCGTGAGGATGGGGAGCTTGAGCGAGGCATTGCCGGAGACATGGAGGTTGATGAGGACGGGTACGCCCGCGCCGACGCCAAGAAAGCCGTTCATGGCCGGAACGTCGAACATGTAGGAGAGCTTGGTGAGATTGAGAAAAGAGGAGACGTTGAGTTTGGCGTAGACGAATCCTCCCTTGAGGGTGCCGTCAATCCGTCCAGCCTGGTACAGGGTGTCGTTGCGGACGTAAAATCCCGGGGCCGGGATGTATCCCATGAAGAAATCGCCGTAGGCGCCCTGGATGTAATGCCCCATGCCGCCTTCGATCGCAGCGGCTTGCCGCGGGGCGAGGACAAGAGAAACAAGAACGATGAAAGCCAGCCATCTGAAGCGATTGATTGAGAAACGCGGGGTGGGGTTCACGACGAGTCCTCTCTCGTTAGTCGTTGATGGCGAATAAAAAGATTTGCTATTTTTAGCTCGTTATCAAGGTCCATTGCCACTGGCAAGTGCAATGAACCATGTAAAATTGTTAGAGTGCACACTGATAACAAATGAAATTATTTTGTGTCCTGCTTCCGATACAAGACCTGGTGAATATCTGAAATGTCAAAATGTCCAAGCCCATCCAGGGTCTACCGCCATGGTACAGGTCAGGATCGAATTGAGACGTCGCTATCGCGTACTTTCCAGCATATCGCTTCATCCGTAAACAAGAGCGATCCTGAGACCGTTGCCTCTCGCGAAAATGCAGCAGCAGGATGATCAATAGGGTTCGATCCGGGAGTCTGAAGTGGTCGCGGAAAATTGGACAGCCTGCTAAGCTGTAGTCCTCGACGATGGTGGACGATTTTCGATGTCCTAGCGACGGAAGTTTTCTGCGGAGTTTGAGGCCAAAGTGGCGCTCGAGGCCCTGTCGGGCGAGTTGCCCTTGGCCGCGCTGGCCCGCAAGGATGACGTGTATCCGAGGCAGATCACCGGTTGGAAGCGTCAGGCCAAGGAAGGTATGGTTGCGGCCTTTTCCAAGAAGGCGGCGAACGTGCAGAAGGATGCCGCGGCCGAGATCCGTGAGCTCCATGCCAAGATCGGCGAATTGACCAAAGGAATTTCTGTCCCCCAAAAACAGAAGGCCTGGCAGAACCAAACCGCTAAGGGTTAAGGTTTCCCTTTCATCGTGCGAACTTCCGCCTTTTGAAGATTCTGGGTTTGACCCGTTACAACGCCTGTGTTACTACAATTAAAAATTCTAACTCTACGGAGTGAAATAATGCCCTACAAAATTGCTTGGAAGAATAGGGGGGTAATCTGGAAATTCTATGGTACGCTTACTGAAAAAGATGCAATTCAAGCAAATTTGGATATCTATGGTGACACTCGATTCGATGGCTTGTGCTATTCTATTGTTGATATCTTAAGTGTTGACAACTTTGACATTACAAGTGAAGACTTAGATGTAGCCTCTTTTTTAGACTGTGCTGCAACAATTACTAATCCTCGTGTCTTTGTTGCTATAGTCGCAGAAAATAATGAAGCTGTAAGAGTCGCAGAATTATACAAACTCGGAATGGAATCATCTAAATGGAAAGTGCAGATATTTGATTCTATGGATGATGCGCAGAGATGGCTAAGCCTCGCATGCGATATCTCTGGCGATGAAATAAAAGACCTGGAAAGATTGTGCCGTTTGTAAAATTAGTTTGAGAACAGTATTGTGCCGGAATGTTTTCTGTCATTACGAAATATGCAACGTCCACGAATTTAAATGGGTCACTCCCAAAAACGCAGGAGGCGGGCGCTTTGGGGCCTGCCGGGGACAGACCGAGGAGACGGAATTCCTGTCCCCAAAGAACAGAAGGCCTGACAGAACCAGACAGTTTGAGCAGGTTAAGGTGAGCCAAACCCAGCAGTTTGGCGGATGGGAATAATTAAAAACTAAGCATATTGAATAATATCAGTATATTATTGTCAAGATTCAACTCTAGACGGAGCAGGTCAGGCCAACAAAGAGCCAACAGGCAGGCCCCGCTGAAAAACGAAAAAGGGGCCAGGACCATGGTCCTAACCCCTTGAAATCTAGAGCTAGCGGGGAGACTCGAACTCCAGACCTGCTGATTACGAAGACGCAAAATTTGGCTCATCATATTGATTATATTGAAGTAATTTGAAATCCAGCCAAAGATTTTTTGGCATAAAGCCTTCTCTGGAGCTCATGCTGGCTCGCTTCTGCGAACCCTTGTGCTGCTCCTACAGGGGAGCCAACAAAACCTGTTGGCGCAGTGTTGGCGGGGCCAAAAGAAAAAGGGGTTAGGCTTATCACCTAACCCCGTGCATTCATTCTGGTGGAGCTGGAGGGAATCGAACCCACGACCTCTTGAATGCCATGCAAATAGAAAATCGTAACAAATTGAAATTAAAATGTATCTAGAGATAATTTCAGGAAACCACAGGGCTTATGTTGGCTCCTGCCAACGGTCATCAGTAGGTCTGTGGTGTATCCACCAACAGACTGCCAAGTCTGGATGGAGTGTTATTATTTTACAATCTTCACTGTCTGTATGGAGGTATATTCCGCCAGACCCTCAAGGCCGAATTCCACCCCGACGCCAGACTCTTTGACTCCGCCGAAAGGAGCATTCGGCTGAATGGTGGAATGGGTATTGACCCAAGCCGTTCCACAGTCCAGGCGCAAAGCCAAAGCCTTTGCCTTTTGGATGTCCTTGGACCAAATCGACCCGCCCAGGCCAAAGCAACTGTCATTCGCTCTTCGGATTGCATCATCCACATCGGAATACTTAATGATCGGCAAGATAGGGCCAAACTGTTCTTCATCGACCAAGCGTACGCCATCGCTGACATCCGCCACCAATGTCGCCGGATAGAAGAAACCAACCCTCTCCATTCGCTTGCCACCACACAGGAATCGACCTCCAGCCTTCCGGGCATCGTCGGCCAACTCCATCACCAAATCAAGCTGTTGCTTATTTTGAAGAGGGCCGAGATCAACGCCGGCCTTAAGCCCGTTGTCGGTCACAACAGAGCGGGCGATATCAGTCAGGGCTGTGCACATTTGCTCATAAATATCCTCGTGTACATAGAGGCGTTTCAGAGCAGCACAGGTCTGACCATTATTGTTGAACGCCGCAGCAAAAATTTGTGGTGCAACCTCGGCAACAGTAACATCAGGCAGCACAATTCCAGCATCATTTCCACCCAATTCAAGGGTCAACCGTTTGGTGTTCCCGGAAGCATTTTTCATAACCTGCTTGCCGGTCGCAGCCGAACCGGTAAATACAATTTTACGAATGCCCGGGTGTTTGGCCATGGCGCTGCCAATGCCGCTATCCGCGGTCACAATATTGAGAACGCCGGGAGGCAGAATCTCATTAGCAATTTCTACGAAACGCAATGTTGCCAAAGGCGTCATGGAAGAAGGTTTGATGACAACGGTATTTCCCGTGCGTAAGGCTGGAATCACATGCCAAATGGCAATCATGAGGGGCCAGTTCCATGGTGTGATGGACCCGACGACCCCCAGTGGTTTGTGGTGCAGCTCGATAAATGCGTCATTGTCGTCTTGGATAACTTGTACGGGAAGCGTCAGTGCGGCGGTCGCGCGCGTCCAGGCCACGGACCCGCCAACCTCCATTCCCGATCCTATTCCCTGATAACCGACAAGCGGTTTGCCCATTTCCATGGTCAACAGTTGCATGAGCTCGTCCATGTTTCGCTCAATGGCATCGGCGATCTCATGCATTTTGCGCGCACGTTCCGCATCCGGCACCGCGCGCCATTGCACGAAGGCCCTTTGTGCAGCTTCGACAGCTTGATCAAGATGGCTTGTCTCCGCATTCGGACATTTCCCGACGACCTCCAATGTTGCCGGATTGATGACATCAAAATGCCTTGAGGTTGAAATTTTTTCCCCGTCAATGATCAGGTCAAATTGTCTCATGATACTACCTCATAGAGTGGATTGTGAGCGTTGCTTCGCTTTCGGTGGTTATAACACCTTACGCGCGAGCGCTTCCCTCAAGAAATGCGCATTATTACTGGCCATGATGGCGGCGAATCCCTGCGGCAACCTACAAGAAAAACTTACGGCAGCCAGCGTACGGCTGCATACGTATACCTAAGGAACAACCCGTGGGCCAAGCCTGACCCTGCCCTTTAATTGATTTTGGCTGTTGTTAAAAGGGGCAACTGCGCTGTCCAACTGTCTGGAGTCAGCCTGACGTCAGGGAATCAAGCTACAGGATCAGGATGCGAAAACCGGACGGGGTCACGGGCCGTGGGATACCAGACCAATCCCATCAGCCAAAGGAGCCAACAGGTCGACCCGCTGAAAAACGAAAAAGGGGCCAGGACCATGGTCCTAACCCCTTGAAATCTGGAGCCAGCGGGGAGACTCGAACTCCCGACCTGCTGCGCTACTGCTTCCTAAGCTTCGAAGGGGCAAGCGGACGCCGATCGGGTGTCAATTCGTAGCGCGGTTTGACTAAGCACTGCCTATGAAGAGGCTGAATCGATCGATAGAGGTCAGAGAATCCAGTATAAGAGAGGCAGCGTCCCAAAAGACAGAGCCATCCCCAAGCTGATCAGCGCAGCCGCCAGTTCCGGCAGGATGCCTGCGGCAATGGCCAGGGCACCCGCAGTGACCATGGGCGGCATCCCCGCCTCAAACACACTGACATCGGCAGCCAAACCATGCACTCCGAGCAGGCGGCAACCCAGTAATGCCAAGAGCGGGGCTATGACCAATTTGACAGCCAGACCGAAGCCAAGGGGTTCCATGACTTTCGGACTCAGGCGTATGGTCAACTGAAAGCCGATCGCCGTCATCACCAGAGGCGTCAGCATGCCCCCAAGTGTTTCAAGCAGCTTGACGAGGGCTGGTGGATATGGCCAGAAGCGCAGGACCAATCCGGCCAAGAGCGCGAGCGTCGGTGGGAAGAGGACGGCCTGCTTGCAGATCCCGGACAGTTTCAATTTTCCTTCACAGCCGTGCATGGCCAAAATAACAGACCCAAACAATGCAAAGATCATCATGGTGCCAAGCTGGTCATAAACGATCAAATACGGGATCCCTGCTTCTCCAAAAAACGTATTGACCATGGGGACGCCCATGAAAGATGTATTTCCGATGGGGACAACCAGCAAAAGCACAGCTATTGTTTTTTGAGGCCAGTGCAACAATTTGCCAACAAAAATGACAATCAGGGAGGATAAAACTAACATAAGCCAAGGAATGATAGCTGGAATAAGCATATCCTCGGAGAAATGGAGCTGAGGCACTTTGAGAAAAATGACAGCTGGTAATGATATATAAAGAGCAAACATATTGAGTGCCTGAGCTGTTTCTTTTGGAAACGCTTTTATATTTCTGAGAATACACCCAATGCTGACAAAAATTCCGATAAAAATGAAGTTTGTCATGAAATACAGTCCTACTTTTCTGTGTAACAGAAACGTTTGTATAAAATAAAAATAGATGTGTATAATTAATCTGTCAATACTGATTATTGCGAATAGGCTGTGCAAATATGTTCATCCCGTGGTAAGCGCCTCACTTTACCCCAAAGGATACGCGATTCCGTCAGGAGGACGGCATGGACCAGAACTGGAATGACATCCGTTTTTTCCTGGCGCTCAGTCGATCGAACTCTTTCGTGGCTGCAGCCGCTCAGCTCAAGGTCACGCACAGCACGGTTTCCAGACGCGTTGCAACCCTGGAAGCCGCCCTGCAGACAAAACTTTTCGTGAGGACGGATAAAGGATGCCGTTTGACACCTGCGGGGGAACAGTTGCTGCCCCTGGCCGAAGAGCTCGAAAAAACGGCCCTGATGCTGCAAGCCCATGTGGCAGGCAAGGACAAACAGCTTTCGGGAACCATCCGCATTGGCAGTCCGGATGGCCTGGGGAATTATTTCTTGGCGTCTCGGCTTTGTGCGTTGCAGAGAAAAAATCCTATGCTGGAGGTCGAACTTATTGCTGTACCCATGTATTATAGCCTGCATAAACGCGAGGTTGACATTCTCATTAGTCTCAAAAAGCCAACCGAAGAAAAAATTATCTGCAAGCGGATAACGAACTATCGCTTTGGACTATTTGCCGCTCCAGCGTATTTGCATGGGCACAAGCCGATAAAAATGCTCAACGATCTCGTAACGCACAGCTTCGTGAGCTACATCGAAGATTTGATCTATGACGAAAAGCTGCGTTTTTTGGAGGAATTCGTTTCCGGGCTGCCCACGGTCTTCAGGAGTTCAACGATCATCGCTCAAATGAACGCCCTGAAGGCCGGAGTCGGAATAGGAGTCATCCCTTATTTCATGGCGCATACGGAGAAGGGGCTTGTCTCCGTACTGCCTGAGCACTACATCGAACGGGAGTTCTGGCTGCAGGTCAACCCGGATTCCAGGCAACTGGCCCGGGTGCGAGCAACCATTGACTTCATTGTGGATGAGATCCTCGCCTGCAAAGAGCTTTTTCTCTCAATTCCTGGGAGCACTGGATAAGGTGGAGTTGAGCCGATTTCGTGGACAGATAATCTTTTAATAAGGAGCGGTTCACGATGTCGAAACGCCCACTTAGAGGATAGTGCCGAGGCCAAGATCAGGAGTGTGTAGACGGCTGAAAAACCAAATGTCGCGTTACACCCAGAAGCCACGGGCCGTGGGATACCAGACCAATCCCATCAGCCAAAGGAGCCAACAGGCCGACCCGCTGAAAAATGAAAAAGGGGCCAGGACCATGGTCCTAACCCCTTGAAATCTGGAGCCAGCGGGGAGACTCGAACTCCCGACCTGCTGATTACGAAGACGCAAAATTTGGCTCATCGCGTTGATTATATTGAAGTAATTTGAAATTCAGCCAAAGATTTTTTGGCATATCGCCAACGAATCAATACGGTGTTGTGGCTGCGTCATTGGCTATCTTTTGGCTATTTTTTGGCGGCATATAAAATCGAATTTTTGGTTAAAAAGTGGCAAGCTATTACAGTGTAATAACTTGCCGAATTTCACAATCAACAATCAATCCATTGAATCAACGATAGTCATATTCAGATCCAGTCCAATATGGTTGTATTTCACCTGCTTCACTTTCGATTCGCCGCATATTTAAAATATTATCTACTTTGTTTTTTATTTCAACATGAGACTTAACAGACTTCCAATGACCATTTAATTGCCACGCCTTGAACTTTAATCTGACAGGTAGATAGTAATCTTTATATGTGGTTATTGCCTTAGCTCAGCATAGGTTACCGTTTCCGACCGCGAGCACGCCAATAGGAGACGATCAAAGCTTTGCCCTGGCCAGAAACGCCGATTGAACCGATAACAGAATTCATCAAGGTAACGCTGAAGGTGCTTCTTTTGAACGCCATGGTAAGTTCCGAGTATAAACGCCTTGGCATTCGATACGAGGATATTAACCCATTTAAGGACATCATATCTCGGCGTACCATTTTTCGGGTAGATTATTTGTTTATCATGGAAAAAATTGGCTTTTTTCGCGACATTATAAGCAGGATATCCATCTGACCGGATGGTTTGTCCAGGTGCAATATGCTCAACAAGGTGGATCGGCATAGGGTTTTCTTGGACACCAACTTAGGCGACTATCGAGGTCGTCGAGGAGGTGTCCGATGAGTCTTGATGGAGGTACCCCCAAGCGATTTTGGGCGAAGCACAAGGTTCAAGCGGTGTTGCGGCTTCTTCGCGGAGAAGACATTGATCTGGTGAGCCGGGAGCTCGGGGTGACGGCAGCTACGTTGACGCTGTGGCGCGACACCTTTCTTGAGGCAGGGGAAGCCGGCCTGAAACCGCATCCGGTCAAGGAATCCGTGGAGGTTGGCCGTCTGCGGGAGAAAATCGGCGAACAGGCCATGGAAAATGAGCTGCTTCGGGAGAAGATCGCCCGCATAGAGCAAAACCGCCCTTTGGCATTCCGGAGGTCGAGGAAGTGAGCCAGTCCATCTCGATCTCCACCGGAAAAGCTTACGGTGTGGCGCGCGTCTGTCGCATCTGGGGGGTGGCGCGTTCCACTGTGTACTGGCAACGGCAGCAGCCGAAAGGACCAGGGCGACGCCGTGGGCCTCAAGGATTTCACAGTGATGCCGCACTGGCTGTACAGATCAAAGCCGAGATAGCGTCCCGCCCGTTTCCCGGTGAAGGCTACCGAAAGATCTGGGCGGGCTTGCGCAACAAGGGCATCCGGACGTCCCCGACCCGGACGTTACGCCTGATGCGCGAAAACAATTGGCTCGCTCCCACGCGCATCGGCCACCCGCACGGTCCAAAGGCCCATGACGGGACGATCAAGACCTCCCGTGTGGACGAGATGTGGGGCACGGACATGACCACAACACTCACGGCCAAGGAAGGCAATGCAGCGATATTTTTCGCTATCGATCACTGCTCTCTGGAGGTGGTCGGCATCCACGCCGCCAAGCGTGGCACGCGTTTCGAGGCTTTGGAACCGATCCGCCAGGGCGTCCGCCACAGTTTCGGCGCTTTCGGCAAGGACGTGGCCAAGGGCCTGACCTTGCGGCATGATCACGGCAGCCAGTTCATCTCAGACGATTTTCAGAATGAAATCAAATTCCTGGGCATAACGGATTCAGCGTCTTACGTTCGGGAGCCGCAAGGCAACGGCATCGCCGAACGCTTTGTCCGCATCCTCAAGGAAAACCTTCTCTGGGTTCGCAGCTGCGACACGGTCGAGGAGCTTCGGTTGGCGCTCCTGGCCTTCAAGGAAATCTACAACCAACAGTGGCGCATCGGCCGGCATGGCTATCGGTCTCCGGCTCAGGTCAGGGAACAGCAGAAGGCCGAGGTCACCAAGGCCGCCTGACTTTCGCGCCCAAACTGTCCAAGAAACCCTAGACCGCTACAAAGGACAGATTTGATATTCTCGCTGTCGACATCATCGACGACTTCCATTTTCGCAAAAGTGATTGCGTCGTCTTTGACAGCAGCCATAACAATGACTGGGACTTTATTGGTGCCCCGGCCCCGTTTGTCGCCACCATTATTGATACCACCGTTGAAGAAGGCATCATCGACCTGGATCAGCCCGGCCAATTGGTACGCAGCATCCCGAGCTTCCATGGCCTTTCGAATCTTATGCAGCATAGTCCAGGCGCATTTCAGGCCAATCCCAACTTTCTTGGAAAGCGCCAACGCCGAAAGACCGCGTTTGTCTGTGCTGACCAAGTAAATGGCCCAGAACCACTTCACAAGTGGGGTTCTCGTCTTGTGCATGACGGTCCCCGCAGTCAATGAAGTTTGGTGTTTGCAGGAAGTACATTGATATAACATGCGTTTTTCGAGCAAATATGCGCTGTTGCAGCCGCAACGAGGACACCGGAACCCTTCAGGCCAGCGCAGTTTAAAGAGGCGGTCCCGGCAGGCTTCCTCGCTCGCAAAACGCTGCTGAAAGGTGACGAGATCCATGTCTTGGTATGGCTTAACCATGGCGGCTTGTACTCCACAACAGTTTGATTTAACAAACTTTATACCTGACTTGCGGAGCTAGGGCAATAGCCACATCTTTATAACATTTCTTACAGATTGTTCTAAAATTGTCTTTTGGTAAGACGAAAAATGATTTACCGCAGCACTCGCATACTTTCTTTTTCATTCCTTTATCCATAACAATCTCTTTATAATCTGAAATATTCAAATAAAATAATTTTTGATGGGACCTCTTCTGCAAAAGAAGTCCCATCTGTTTTTTAACGCTACACAAGTTCAGGCAAGAGACCAATGGCTCTTTCCTTCTCACCTTCGAGGCAGTGGTAATAGTGACTTGTTGTAGTCGATATCATTGAATGCCCGAGAAGTTTTGAAACAGCGGCAAGGTCTGCACCCTTGCTTAACATGACAGTTGCAAAGAGATGTCTCAGGTCATACATTCTGACAGGGTAAGTAATTCCTGCTCGTCTGCATGCCATGCGAAATCCCTTTCTGATCATGCCAATGTTCTTCCCGCGATACTCTACAACATAACCTGATTGTGATTCTGATTTTTTGCACTTCATCTTTTCAAGCAGACTTGCGCTGATAGGAACGGTTCTATAAGATCTTGTCTTTGTCGCATAAATCCGAGCCGTCCCTTGTTCAAAGTTGATATCTTTCCATTTCAAGGCAAGAAGTTCCGATTCACCGGGCCGAGTGCCAAGATTGAAACAGACTTCCATGGCCCATTTGATATGCTCTTCAGCATTATCCATGATCCTTTTGACATCTTCAATCGTCAGTTGTATTTCACGCGGCTTTTCTTTTGACTTACGTCTCCCATGCATAGGATTAACATTTGTCAATCCTGTTGTGACGCCGAAATTGAAGATCGCATTGACGTAGTCACCATAGCGATTGATGGTTGGCTGTGCTCTTGGGCGGCCATGATTACCATTCGTAGACATGAAGAATTTTATGAATGGAACCATGTCGTCAAGATAAGTCATATTGTTTACAATCTTTTCTCCAAGAAGCGGGTTGAACTGATTTTCAATCATCTTCTGGAGCTTGCTTATGTTGTTGTTCGACCTGCCAGATATCTGTAGATGGCCAATGTATTTTGCCGCAAGTTCCTTGAAAGTAATTTCGCACATGTCTATTTCAGACACTACTTTTGAAGCTGATACGTCAATTTGAACATCAGTCTGAACAGAAGGAAGGCTAGCGCTTGCCTTCTGTTCTTTTTGAGACCGCATGGCCTGATCAAAGGCTTCCGCTTTACTGTAAGCCTCATCTCCTCTGCCAAACGATTTGTCTCTGCGTTTTTCATGGTCATCAAAGTAATAGACCAGCCACCGCCCATCTCGTTGATAGACGCCCATAGATAATCTCCCTAGAGATTGTTCGAATGTTGAAATTTGAACTAGAATGATCTAAATTTGAGGGGCCGAAGCCCCTTATGAATTTTTTCAGATAGTATGAAGGAGAATTTCTTCAACCTCTTCTTCCTGGACCCCAAGATATCTTCTGGTGATTGATGGGCTGCTATGGTTCAGTCGTTTCGCAAGTACTTCCCAACTTACGCCAAATGTCTTTCGCTGATGGTATGTCCATGTTTTTCTAAGAGAGTGTGCGCCATAATTGCCAGAAAGATTCACAGCTTCTGTCCATCTCTTAACATACTTCGTGACAGCATAAGTTGTCAGCGGATAGTTACTTCCTTTTCTGCTTTTGAACAGGAAGTCATCATCCGCACCAGGATTGTTCTTGAGATAAGAATCCAATGCTGTTTTGATTTCCTTGTTCAGAATGAAGACATTTTCTTTACCAGTTTTCTTTTCGCGCAAAGATATCCTTTCTCCAGCAGGGAAACTTCTGACGTCACCAATTTTCAAAGCAAGAATGTCCTGAACACGAAGACCTGAATTGATGCCCATGATGAAGAGTAGTTTGTCGCGAAGGTTATCACTAAGAAGTTTTTTGATGTTCTTTATCATCTTGATGTCAATTATAGGATCAACCTTCATAAACACCTCCAATTCTCGATTTCGAAATTAGAATGGGGGAAAACGGGAATTCAAAATGGCCCCTCAGCGGTACCCCTTTAAAGAGCTTGGGATAACGCATTGAAATTCAATCCATTCTGTCCCCCAAAATTCCCAATGTACGTTTTTAGCTAAAAACGTACTTTCCTTTAAAGTATTATTTCTCTATAATAACTGACAGTATTAAATAATTTTGCGACTAAAAAAATAAAAGCCATGCCTTATGACATGGCTTGTTCTAACTGTAGAATATCAATCAAACCTTCGTTAAAGTTATTGTATTGTCCTGGACGGTGACAGTGAATTCGTCGCCTTCCACAATGTCCATGCCTTGAAGATCAAGATTTTTCAGATAGATCTTGACTTCAAGCTTCTTGTTTACCTTTGGCCGACTTGAATTCTTGAGGTAGAGTCCTTTGACCTCGTAATAGGTCTTGTCGTCGCTCATCAGCTTCAGCACATAGTGCTTCAATGTCTGCCGGTGCGTGACACCAAGCATTGCCATGATTTGAGATGAATCCATCTTCTTTTGAATGCAATCGCGAAGAATTGTAGGATTGTATTTGGATTCGAGTTTCTTCTTCTCGACAGGTCCTTCTCCATCAACTATGGTTGAATCAGTCTTCTTCGACATAGAAATCTCCTTGTTTACTATTATATTTCTCTATATTTACTTTGATTATCAACAAAATTTGTCTCTTTTCAAATAGCTACTTGAATCTACCCGCGCCAAAAACAGTCTTTGGCCCGAGGATCGATTCTCCTGGGTTTTTCAGCTTGGGGGACAGGCAACTATGGGGTCACTCCCAAAAACGCAGGAGGAGGGCGCTTTGGTGCCTGCCTGGGACAGACCGGGGAGAAGGAATCCCCAGTCCCCCAAAAACAGAAGGCCTGGCAGAACCAGGCCCTCTTCCGTGCGTATTGCAGAACAGAACACCATCGCCAGATAGGAAAATTCCTATCCATGGCGGGTGTTCTTCTTGGATCGAGAAGAACGTCGCCGTTCTAAGCGTCCATGAATTCCTGACAGGCGGTTTTCCCGCATCAGGCTTTCCGAGAGATGTTGTTTGGTGGTAAGAATCGTTTCCAATATTTTTTCAATGATTTCTGCGTCAATCAATAATGTTCACACAATTTAATATGCCTGAAATTTATTTTGATTACATGTCTCGATTCTATACTCCTTCAGATCAACATCTCTCTGCATCTCTTATAGATGCGCAGCCATCCTTTGATAGCATTGATTTTCTCAGTAATCTTACGGATAAGCGACTATCAATGGACTTCCCTTGGTTCAATCAAATCTAGAACAAAACCATACGACACCTAATCGCTTACATATAACTTTTAAAAGTGAACTTCGATTTGCCATGAATCTCGTTCATCATATGCGCCACCTTGGTTTCATATCAAGTCGATATTGCCGTCTAGTTTAAGGTCTCATCCCCTTCACTTGCTGCCTTGCGGCATACAAGCTGGAACTTCTCATTAGAAATCATTCGATGAGAACGATGTTTCTTTTTTAAAATGAGAAATGATATTTTTTGACCTCAATACTGCTTAAACAGCATGGTCCACTTGGACGCTAGAACAACGACTTAGCAAGGCACCCATGACAATTATTTCTGCAACATGAATATAGAATTAAGACAAGTTTTCAATCTGATATAATTCAGCTTTAAAGTATGCTATGCAAAATGATTTAAAACAGTATTTTTTGAATAATGATTTGAAAATCTTTCTTACATTTATAATATTTCTCTATGTAATTTATGAAAACAGTATTTAAACAAGAAAAGTTTTTTTATTTGTCAATCCTTGCGTAGGCAGTATGGTATATCAAGATTTACTCCCTAAAAAATATTTTTAAAATGCTAAATAAAATATTTGTAATAAATATGCTTTAACTATATACTATATATACAAAATATATCATTGTACTTCATATGTTATTCTTAAAATTCAAATTTGGATAACAGTATTTATAAATTTCATATTTACTGTGATATACTTAGATATAAAAAAATTAGAGATTAACTTGAAATAGAGTGAAAATTAGATTATTATTTGTCAATCCTTGCGTAGGCAATATGGTATATCAAGATTTATTCCCTAAAAAATTATTTTTAAAATGCTCAATATATTCCTTATATTTTATTATAGTTCTATAACCTAGTCCAGATACATTTGCTATATTTCGATAAGATGTATTTCCACCTGATATTAACAATTTGTATACTACTTCTTTTATACTATTCAATGTCTTTTCTACTCTTATTTTATGGGTATGATATGCTCCGGCTGATTGTCTTTTGTAAATTTCACATACCATTTCATGATGGTCTAATTCATAATTAATAGTTTCGAAACGCATAATACCAAAATTTTTGATATATTTTGAAAAATCTTTGTCATCTTTTCTCTGCCATACCCATTTCGCAACATTTCGAGTTATGGTATTAACTTCTGAATCGCAAAGTTGTCCTCTTTGAGGCCAATGTTCAATAATTTTTGTACAGTTATGTTCTATAAGAAATGTTTTCAATGAATCTCGGAAGATTTCATAATTTTCATAGTGCTTGACATGAGTATAAGACCATTTTCTTGCAGTATAAAATAATTCTTCATTTCTTCCGACAAAATTTTCTTTCTTTAATCTATTATAATATTCAATTTTATTTGAAATAATGACAAATTCAGACAGGTAAGCCAAATCATATTTTACGTCATTCCAAGTAACTTTCCATAAATTTGAGAATGGATTTTTGAATGAGGAATTTGTATAGCTATAGTCCGCATCAAGTTTTCTTGTATAGCCGCGCGATATCGCTTTAAAATAGTCCACAGGTTTAGTGCTTATTTTGTTAATATTTGTACCACATGGCCAATACACTTCTTTTTCAAGTTCATAAGCAATATTAGAATGACCATTTTCTCTATTTACAATTATGATTGTAGGTTTAGGCAATCCTAGATCTTCCCAGATTGTAGCTGATCCTTCCCAATCAAGATCAAAGCACATGTATTTTCTGCGAGATTTTGGGAAAAGAAGATAGTTCGCTTTTTCAAATGCTTCTGTTGGGTGTGTCCACTTGTTAATTTCTTTTGTAATTCCCCATCCTATGGTATTGTCAAAATGATTTTTAAATCTTTCTTCTGCACTTTGCTTTATTTCAGTTTCTTTTTGCGCGGGAAAATTAATAGGAACTTTTACATTCGTACTTTGATCTATTTTTGTTTCTGCGCACAAATTTAAAATCCAGTTTGGCGCATCTACTAATGGGGCATTGTTTTTTACAGTATATTTTCTTTGGATGTAAATTTGCGATGATCCGGGTGCAAGAACATAGCCTTCACACCCAATAATTCTAAATGGCACTATAGTTGTGCCATTTATAGAAAATTTCTCTTCATAGCAATTGTAAGATCTTGAGTCGTTAGGGTATTTGAAATAATATTGCAATTTTCCGTCAAATGTTTCTATACAGACATAGTTTGATTCATTAAATTCAATAAACTTGTTTTTCTTATATTCTGAAAACAACAATTCGTCATAAACTTCAAGCACAAGCAGGCCGCTTGCTGGACCACACAATATAGCAGCATTGTAATTAAAATATTCTTCAGGACAAAATTCATTTTTTTCATAGCACCATTGCTTCCAGTTGTTGTCGAATGGTCTTGAATTATCGTCGACTGAAACTAATGAAAAATATTTAGATAAATATTTTTGTAAAGCAGCTATCTCAAGAATGCATAGTTTGTCTACGTCTGAAATTTTCTGGATAATTTTTTTAGAAAACAGTGTGGCTCTTGTAGCGCTTTTATTTTGTTGTGTTTCCTTGATACTCATTTTTAATAAATCCTTTTCTTTGTTCAGAAGTATATCAAAACATAACATATTTATGCTGGAATATTGGTAGGCTACGCAATAAATCCAGACAAGATAAGCAAAGTTAAATAATCATGCTATATCATTCTTTGATATGTCATACGTATTAAAAATATTATGCTTCTTATGGATATTTTTCATTGAATCCGTTTTTCTGATGTGCCTCTCTTACATGGTCCTGTAGTTTTACAAAATAATGAGTGTTGATTATTTGTCTGTTTAGTGTTGAATAGTGTCCATACAAATCAATATATCTTATGTTAAGAGAATTTTTTAAATAATCTTCAACATCATCTCTATATTCGTAATCCTCAAAATATATTAGCTGATTATTCTCATTTTTTTGTTCATGGTCATTGAAACGAAGCATTACTTCAGGATTGTTTGGTGTTTTGCTGTTCCAGTAATATATATATCCAAATTTTTGCGCCTGTGCCCAATTGCTACTATCATTATAGTCAATTGGTAAGTCTTTTATTCTACCATAAGAACTAACACCAAGCAGGTGAATTTTCTTTCCTGCATCTTTTATTCTGTAAACAATGCCATTTACAACATCCTTATCCCCTTTAAAAGGAGAGCTTCCAAGGGATATGATATCATAATTTTTTATGAATTTACCAACTTCATCAGTGTACTTTCCTGTATAATCATGGACAACAGGCACTAAGTTTCTGATTCCTGCATCCTCTAGAATCTTTTGGTTCCTGCAGTTTTCAATGTAACCTGTTTCTGTAAAATTTGAATCGAAATTAAATATAAAATCGAATTGACTTTGAAATTCAAGACAATAATTTTTGAAACCATCTAGATCAATTTTTTCGCGTACACTACTACTGGCAAAATTGTAGGTAAATGCACCGCTATCCAGTATCAAGCTGCTTATTTTGTCTCTATAAGTAACCATCATGTCATAGTAGTCACTAGTGACAGTTCCGTAGGATATCAAAACATTCAATTCTGAATTTGGAAAAGCTTTTTTGTACTCTTTCAATACATCTAAATCAAAGGAAGAGAGATATGTATTGATTTTCATTTTATTCACCTTTTATTTTTGCTTTTATCTTTTCAAGCGCTTCAATTGAATCATTGATCATTTCGATTCTTAAGCAGTCTGGAATTTTTAGCTCATTTCGGCAGTAGTGAACACATGTCAATTGAATTTTTGCCAGTAGACAAAATATAGATTCTATATTTTTATTACTGTCTTTATCTTTATTGCCTGTTGTTTTATTTGCAATACATCTTTTTAAATATTCTTCAGCCTTTCCTTCTTTTGCTTTTATTTCTAGAGAGTTCATGTCTTCTTTTGAAAAATCACAACCGACTTTTGTTGCTCTAATGATGAGATCATTGTAGTCATCTAAACTTTTATCTTTCAAACCCATATTTATAAATTTTGTTAATCTATCTATTTTTCCCCTTATGTTTGTATCATTTTGAAAGGCTTCTTTGCTGCTAAGATCAATTTCAAATTTTACAAAGAGTTCCTTGAGATTGCCTGGGTTATTATCAACAATTGCAGAAAACAACGGAACTACACGATCTATTCCTAAAAAATAAATTTTAACAATTGGTGGGATTTCTTTTTCAATCTCATACAAACGTACTGCTTGTTGACGCCTTCTTTCTTTGATTTTCGGAAAACATTTTTCAGCAAACATTTCCCATGTCTTTTTTTTGAATCCTGGATTTTTATTTTTCTCTTCGAAAAATATTTCTTCGACATAGCTAATCAAGCAACCTATTCGCGACCATCCATATGTGTTTGCCTCTGTATTGTTTGATCCTATAGTTGCAAATTGTGTGCATATTTTTTGTGCTGAATCAATCTTTTTTGTAAATTCGCTGCTGCTATTTATTCCATCAGTTAGATTGTTAATAGTTCTTATATTGTCGTCTGATTTTTCTAAAAGACGATTTATGTAGTCCAGGTCAAAAAATAATTTTTCTGCCATAACAATATCCTAACTACCTCATTTCAGTTTTATGGTGATGTCTTGCTTCTTTTTTGCACTAATAAAATCAATTCGACCATCTTCTGCTAATTGCGAAAGTATTTTATCATATTCTTTTGATCCATTGTCTAACTTATGGCTACTTATCAATTCTTTTCGTTTGCATGATCCATTATGGCTTTGTAGATATTGAATAATGATATCGGTTCGTTCCTCGTCTTTCGGCTTTGTTATATATTCATGAATCAAAAACTTTGTTGATTCAAAAGCGCTATTTATCACCTTTAGCGACTTATCAATCGAATGTTCTGTTATTTCATTTTTGCTTTTGTCTTCAAAGAATTGGATGAGCATTGCAATTTTCAAAAAATATGGGGACCATCTTTTTACAAATGGTTCAATCAACTCACTATAATCTTGCGAATAAGCATTAACAAAATTACGGAGTTGTTTATGGTACCACTCAAAATATTCAATTGCTTTCTCTGTGAGCTGATATGATATTTCTTTTGGTGTCTGAAGAAGATATTCAATCATTTCTGTTTTTACTGCGCTTATTTTATTTCCTGTATTCTTGCGTGGAAGTGCTGGATATTCATATTTGCTTTCATTCGGCGTGAAAAGCAAAAAACGCGCTAAAAATCCTGATAGTATGTCTTCTTTTGAAACAAGAGATTTAAATGAATTGTATGTCATTGCACCACATATTGATATAAATGGCTCATAAATTTCAGACACACCTTCAGTTTTTGTCGCATATGAATACTTTGGCGGGACATCATATAAGTCTGTAAGAGTTGCACGTGCACTTTTGTTTTTCATTCCTCCAGAGACAAAAGCAAGCCAATTCGTAAATTCAGAACTTAAAATTACTCCTCCACCAGATTCTGAAAGATATTTAAGCAATGCTTCTAATGTTACTTTTGTTGGTATGAATATATTTCTTTCAAATAGCCAGGGTGCTAGTGATTTTCTTTTGATACTGGTATATTTTATCGTTTCACTCGATTTCTTTATCTGATCTTCTGTCAAGCTAAATGCTGTTTTGCTATTGATATAAGGCCAAAATTCTTCGATATTTTCTGGGATGTACTCTATATTTTTGATATTTTTGCAGTCTGAACCAGTCAAAATACTTTCTTTGCCTGTCATCAATGTCATTGCTAAATTGTCTAACGATTTTTTAGTTTCTTTTATTATATTTTCAATGCGATAGGCGACCTCATGCGCATTGTTTTGCACTGTTGTTTTAAAATTCCCTGATTTATTGATTTCGAGCAGCCAAAGATTAGGATATAGTTTTTGAAAATAGCCACCATCAATTCCATTTGATCCATGCTTTGGAATGAATAACGTTTTTTGCAAAACTGATGATGCCATGCTTAAAGTATTCATTGTTGCGGATACAACGTTGCAACAAGTTTCTTCCATTAAAACTTCAATATATTTTTTAAGAATAGATGGATAGCTATCTATTTTAATGTCAATATCTTCTTTTTTATATGCCTGGCTAGTGCTTAGAATTTCTTTTACTTGATCATCCTTCTTTTGATCTTCTTGTTTTGTTTCTTCTGGCATAGATCTTTCCTTGATTGATGGTTGCCGAAGTTTGATTTTTCTTTCGGTTGCAGGGGAGGGGGCTTCTTGGAAAACGAACTTGTTGACCTTTGTCTTTCTTTGAAGAAGTCTATGGCCGCTTTAGAGAAACTCAATCCATTCGTGAAACTTGTGCCGCAGCCATCTGCGGGATGGTGCTAGATCGCATTGAGCTGAAGCATTTCTGTCCCCAAAAGCTGGTCCCCCAGATACTTGTGCCGCAGCCATCTGCGGGACGGCGCTTGATCGCATTGAGCTGAAGTATTTCTGTCCCCAAAAGCTGGTCCCTCAGATACTTGTGCCGCAGCCATCTGCGGGACGGCGCTAGATCGCATTAAGCTGAAGTATTTCTGCCCCCAAAAGCTGGTTCCCCAGGTACTTGTGCCGCAGCCATCTGCGGGATGGTGCTAGATCGCATTAAGCTGAAGCATTTCTGTCCCCAAAAGCTGGTCTCCCAGGTACTTGTGTCGCAGCCATCTGCGGGACGGCGCTAGATCGCATTAAGCTGAAGTATTTCTGTCCCCAAAAGCTGGTCTCCCAGATACTTGTGCCGCAGCCATCTGCGGGATGGTGCTTGATCGCATCAAGCTGAAGTATTTCTGCCCCCAAAAGCTGGTCCCCCAGATACTTGTGCCGCAGCCATCTGCGGGCGGTCATCAATGACATTGTCATATATTTTAGGTCGTTGCGCTACAAGAAATTATTTCATGAGGCAACTTCTTTATCAAGATTTCATACTTTTCAAACTTCAAATATATCTAGGTCTTATGTTTCAATTTTTCTTCAAGTTTTTTCAACTATTTTATATAACATACTTTTTTAGAAAAGGCCCGGGCCAGCGGCTGCCAACCCGGGCCAGCTCGATCTCTACGATGACAGCGCCTGCTTCGATTCCATCGGCGTGGTGTCTTTCAACGCCACCACCTGTTGCGGAGCAGACTTCTTCCTGGTTGCCTGCGGCCCATCATCAACCGGAGTCTTGGCCTTCCCTCTGTCAAAGACCGATAAGTCGTTATTAGGATTGCCATTGTCACCTGTCAACAGACTTGCAGAATTCCCGCTGGATGCATTCAACTTATTGAAAATGTGGATGAAATTTGAATTTGCCGCAGGTGGGATCAAAAGGAATGGTTCCGCGATTTACCACATGGGTGGCAATTTTTGCTTAGTAGTGCGAAAAATACCGGGTTATGACTTTTCAGTTTACCACTGAGTGTATAATTTCCCGGCCTATATGAATCTAATCTACCACTTGATTCAGATGGGTCTTTGTTGGCATGCAGCTATTTCACCTCAATTTGGTATGAAATTTGTGCGTGCCATCTCAAAACAAAATATCAAATTATATAAGCATATTAGTCGTCTTCTGGGAGCATGATCGTCAAGACCGGCTCTCGATGATCACCCGGACCCATGGTGGCCAGGACGTGGACTTTGTCCCAATGACCTGGCTTCATGAGAAACAGCACGACGAATTCGACCCGATCGGTGCCCCCCATGGTGCTGGCGGCAATCAAAGTGCGGAAGAGCAGGTCCTGGAGACGTCCCTCGATGGATTGCCCTTCACCTTCCAGACCGGCCGGCGGCGTCACGTATTCCAAGAACAGGTTGTCCGTGACGCACGTGTTCACCTTGAATCCGATTCGTTTCGCCTCCTCGGTAACATCAATCAGCACCCCGTCTTCGATGGCCTGTTGCCGCGTGTAGCAGGAGATGATTTCCCAATCTTTGTCCATCTCGGCATCCTTCCCATTGGAATTATAGTGAATTCCTGGGAAGGTACCCGGGGGAGGGGTGGTGGTCACGGGGGCAGGGACAAGACAGGAACTGCACCTGCGTAATACGTACTTTGGCCCGGAGCGGGATTCTCTTGCGATTTGGGGGCCAGGATGGATTTCGGGAGGGCCAGCGGGAAAAACCCCAGGAGAGGGGCGCTCCGCGCGAAATAGAGGGGTATCCGGGGGGCAGGAGAGTCGCCGGGATTCCAACAGATTCCCCGAGATCAGTTCTTGAAAAATCAAAGATCGTGGTTCAGCAGAAGAAATTTATGAGAATTTTATTGACAAATTGACTTGGCAGTGCTTCTAAATCTTAAGTTTTATCAGGAAACAAACTGAACAGAGGTATGCGCTATGGGATTTGAGTTTTTTACTGAAGAAATCAAGCCCTATGTTCCTTCCTTGAAAGGTGCAACCATTTCTTTGTCAATGCGCCGGGGACAGATCAGCTTTTCAAAAGAAGCTTCTGATCTTTTAAGATTACAACCTGCAAAAAATTATATTTCAATAGGGTACGACAAGGAAAATAATTTGCTTGGATTCAAGGTCTTTAGCAAAAAAGAGCCAGGGACAGCAGTTGTTGAAGAGCTTAAAGTCTATGCAACTGGAACATCGGTTAATGTTATTTATGCGTTTTCTACTCTTGATAAAATTCCAGCGATCCCAAGGGATGGATCTTATAAATTTTTGATAAAAGAAGGCGAAGATGGTATTTTTTATGTCGATTTAACAAAAGGAAAGAAAAATCCAAAGGCAAAATCTAAGGCAGCAAAGTAGGGTTCGGCTTCAGCAGAAAGCCCACGTCTTCCGTTTGCATTGGGTGGCGTGGGCTTTTTAACTAAGTCCGCTTTCTATTCATTCTTTGAATTCTTCTCAAATACAAAATAAATTCATGCGTATCTAGAAAGTAATTTGGATAAGCTCTTTTTAAAGCTTCAATCGGTCCTGCAAAAACTAAAACAACCTGAAGGGGTTCTCCATTCGCAATTTTTTGTTCGGTTTTAGTGTATTCTTCATTCGCTTCATCAATTTTAGTCCTGCCAAAAGACTGGATACTTACTGTTTTTTTATCTGGATCAAGGACAACCAAATGGTAGCTTGCGGTATTTTTCCCTGAAGTTATCTTATGCACAGCAACACTGAACGCACTAAGTCTATTCATTACATCTAGTTCGCTAGTTTTTCTAATAACTAAATTGTAAAGATCATCGTCAGTAAAATGTTTATGGTTTTCTGCAGGTGGACAATTTTCAAGGCGGGCAAAAGCTGAACCTGTTAAAGAAAAATACTCAAGCCATGAGCTGGGTCCTTCACTAGATTTTAAAGCATGATCTAAAAATATACCCATAGTTTCCACTGCGGTGGCCCATGCATGCTGAATACGAGTCCGCAGTTGTATTTCTAATAGAAGTCCTGAATATTCAGGGGCAAGCTTGTTGCTATATTTATATATAAGATGAATCCCGCGATAACCAGAAGATTTTGGGTTAGAAATATAATCTTTATCGTCAACAAGCGTGTGCTTAAATCTACTTCTTTTATATTCAGATTCAAGGGCTCGAACCTTTGATATATCTGTCAGAACAGCTCTTAACCCACCGATATCTTGCATTCGAGACAATTTCATTGAGCTAAAACGCTGCAACTTCTTAAATATTGAAGGAATTCTTTTTAGTCTTTGCGCTACGAGCGCCGTGTTGTCTATATGTTTCAATTTTGAACGTAAGGTTGCTTGAAATGTATTTATGGGGTAGCCGTGACAGGATCTCCAATTAGTCAGAACTGTAAGCGCCCAAAAAAGTTCATCTCTATTTTTATAATTTGAAAGTAAATCTCCAGCCTTATTAACTTGAGACTTATGACCTTACCCCCTCGAGTATACCAAGGATAAGTTCGGACTCTTGGTTTCAGGTTTTTCCCCTTTAATGGCTCTTCGGTATTCCTCCGGGCTCATCCCGGCAAGGGCGCTATGGGGGCGCACGGTGTTGTAATCCTGCCTCCAGTCCTCGATGATCCTTTTGGCCTCGGCCAGCGAGCGGAAGGTCTGGGCATTGAGGCACTCATCCCGCAACCGACCGTTGAAGCTTTCGATATGACCGTTTTCCATCGGCTTGCCAGGCCGGATGAACTCCAGTTTGACTCCCCGTCCATGCGCCCAGCGGTCAAGGGCCTTGCTGGTAAACTCTGGCCCGTTGTCCGTGCGGATGATTGCCGGACACTGCCCCATGGCACTCAGACGTTCCAAAGCTCTCGCTACCCGCTCGCCGGTCAGGGAGTGGTCCACTTCCATCATCGGGCTTTGCCTGTCAAAGAGATCGACCACCGTGAGCACACGGAAACGTCGGCCATTTTCCAGGCAATCGCTTACGAAATCCATGGCCCAGTGCTGGTTCGGCCCGGTCGGTCCGGGCTGCACGACACGCAAGTGACTGACCCGCTTGCGGCGTCGTTTGAGCCGAAGTGACAGTCCTTCCTCCCGGTACACCCGCTCGACCCGCTTGTGGTTTACGGCAACGCCTTCACGCCGCAACAGGATGTGCAGCCTGGGACTGCCGAAACGCCGACGTTCCTCGGCCAGTTCCCGCAACCGGACGCGCAGGTCGGCGTCGCTATCCGGGCCAGGCGCTCGCCGGTACGTCCTACGGTTCATCCCCATCAACTGGCAGGCCCGCCGCTCGGAATAACCATGCGCCTCAACGGCATGACGCACGGCCAAGCGGCGTTCGGCGGGCTCTACGCGTTTTTTCCAAGGACCTCTTTGAGAACCTGAATGTCCAAGGCCTGGTCGGCCACAAGCCGTTTCAGACGCTGGTTTTCCTCCTCAAGTCCTCGTAGCCGACGTGCTTCGGTCACTTCCAATCCACCGAATTTACTCCGCCATTTGTAAAACGTCGCGTCGGAAATCCCATGCTGGCGGCATACAGCGGCAACAGTCATGCCTGCCTCGGCTTGCTTCAAAATCCCGATGATCTGCTCCTCGCTGAATCGGCTCTTCCGCATGACGATGGCCTCCTTGGCCGGCGTCACGAACTTTT
>JGI20225J20221_1000746_pt1 | contig 46295 bp, 40 predicted proteins | sample BioMet4_FD_20221 | JGI IMG/M metagenome (IMG submission 20221) | reverse complement strand
GGGAGCCGGAGGTTGTGGCGGGGATTTGAAAAAATGTCAGGTATTACGCGTGGAAAAGCACGACGCCCGGACGGGAGCAGGCCGTCGGGGCGTCGTACATTGGGGAAAACAATGGTCGCAGATCAGCCTTTGCCGGCCGCAGAACGCAGGGCAAAGCGGGTGCTGGCCGGAATGCGCCGACGCGCGAGGCCGTGGCTTACCAGCCGTTAATACAGCGATTGTACCGATGGTTGCAGCGCCGTGCGCAACCGGGATAGCCGCCGCAGGCCGAGACGCAATTCTGGTAGTCCCAACTGCACCGTCTTCCCCCCCAGGCCGGTGGCGGTGGCGGCGGCGGGGGCGGGTAATAACCGGGAGGCGGGCCATTGGGCACGCAGCCGCTGAAACGGTAGGACCAGTGGAATCCGGGCGGGCATTGGGCAAAGGCACCTGTCTCCGCCAGCAGGACGGCGAAGAAGGCGAGGATGATGGCCAGCACGACGAACTTTTTGCTCAAGCGCATGGGGGCCTCCTGTTTCTCTCCAGGCTCTCTTGGTAGCGCATTTATAATTTGGAAAGCAAGCGGAATATGGTGTGACAGGGGGGAAGCGTATCCTTTGCAGGGCTGCGAAGTCCATGGCCTGGAACACGTGGCGCAGATACATCCGGGAGTTGTAAACTGCGTGAACCCATTGGATGGACGTTGCGCCACTGTTTGAGGCGGCATTGAAACAGCCGGTCACAAAGGAAAAGTTCTTTGCGGTGGTGCGTTTTGTCTTGGTGCAAATATTTCCGATGCCCATGGACCTGGGTTGCCCCGGGATCTTTTCAGGGGATTGGATCGAATTGAGGGACTGGTTTGCGGCACAAGAGTCCTGGACGATGGGATCGGCTTAGAGGCAGGTTGTGATGGTCGCGAGCATGGCGCCGAAGCGTTCGGCCTCTTCGGGGGTCAGGGCGCAGAGGATTTCCTGGGTGAGCTGGTGGTGGAGCTTGTGGTGTTCGGCGAAAAGCCGGGTGCCTTCGGGGGTGAGGCCGACCCGAATGGAACGGCGATCGGTCTCGTGGGGGCGGCGGGCAACATAACCGCCCCGTTCCAGCCGGTCCACGAGCACGGTCAGGGAACCGGTGGTGATGCCCATCCGGGCCGCCAGTTCGGTCATGCGCAGGTCGCCGTCGGCGCCGAGGATTTCGAGGGTGTGCATCTGGGGCGGGGTCAGCCCGCTTTCCTTGACCACGCCGTGCTCCCAGGAAGAGAATTTCTCGTAAAAGGTGATGAGCAATCGGGTGAGCTGTTCGGTGTCCATGGGCGTCATGCCTCCGGGGATGCAGGAACCGGTTCGGCGGTCAGGGCCAGGCTGGCCGAGGCCAGGACCACGATCACCGAGCCTGCGTTGTGGAACACGGCCGCCGCCACCGGGCTCAAAAAGCCCCAGGCGCCGCCCAGGATGGCCAGGGCGTTGAAGCACAAGCCCAGGCCGATGTTGATGGCGATCATGCGCACCATGCGCCGGCCCAAGAACACCAGGAAGGGCAGCCGGTCAAGCGCGTCGTTGGTCAGGGCCACGTCGGCCGTTTCCAGGGCCACCTCGGTGCCGACGGCGCCCATGGCCACGCCGACATTGGCCCGGGCCAGACCTGGGGCGTCGTTGATCCCGTCCCCGACGAAAAGCACCTTGCGCCCCTGGCTCTGAAAGTCGGACAGCACGTCGAGCTTGTCGGCCGGTTTGAGCCCGGACCAGATTTCCCGGATGCCGACCCGTTCGGCCATGGCCGCCACGGCCTGGGCATGATCGCCGGACAGGATGCCGACCGTGGCCACGCCCAGGTCGCGCAATCGGGCCACGGCCCGGCCGGCGGTTTCGCGCACCGTATCCGAAACCCCGAGCAGCCCGAGCACCGTTTCGTCGCGCCGCACGGCCAAAGCCGTGGCTCCACTTTCACGGATGGCGGCCAGGGCCGGGAGCAGGGCCCCGGGCAGGGCGTCCTCGCCACCGCACATCGCCGGGCTCCCCACCTCCACGGTCCGGCCGCCGACCTGGCCGCGCACGCCCAGTCCCAGGGCCGTGGCCAGGGTCTCGGCCTCGGGCACGTCGAGGGCCTGGCGGTGGGCGGCCTCGCGGATGGCCACGGCCAGGGGATGGGCGGCATCGCGTTCCACGGCCGCGGCCAGGGCAAGGACCTCGGCCACGCTTTGGCCCGGGGCCGGGGCCACGGTGTCCACCACCGGCCGGCCATGGGTCAGGGTGCCGGTCTTGTCGAAAAGCACCACGTCGGCCCGGGCCGCTTCCTCCAAGTATTGCCCGCCCTTGACGAGGATGCCCCGCCTGGCGGCCAGACCCACGGCCGCCACCGTGGCTGTGGGCGCGGCCATGAGCAGCGCGCACGGACAGCCCGCCACCAGGACGGCCACGGCCCGGTCCGGATCACCGCTCAGAAGCCAGGTCGCGCCGGCGCAGGCCAGAACGAGCGGGGTAAACCACGTCGCATAGCGGTCGACCACCCGGGCCACCTTGGGTTTCTCCGCCTCGGCCGCGACCACCAGCCGCACCACCTTGCCGAACGTCGAGTCCTCGCCCACCTTGACGGCCCGGGCCTCGACCCGGCCGGTATAGTTGAGGGTGCCGGCCAGGATCGTATCTCCCGGACCGCGCTCCCGGGGCAGGGATTCGCCGGTGATGGCGGATTCGTCCACGGCCGTGAGCCCGGTTTCGATCACGGCGTCCACCGGAATGCGCTCCCCGGGCTTGACCCGCACCCGGTCGCCCACCCGGATCGTGTCCACCGGCACGGTGTGCTCGGTGCCGTCGGCATCGAGCCGTACCGCGTCCTGGGGGGCCAGGGCGGCCAGGGATTCGATGGAGCGGCGGGCGCCGTCGCTGACCGCCTCCTCCACCAGGGAGCCGAGGGTCATGATGAAGCTTACGACGGCGGCCGTGAGCNCCTCGCCCTGGATCAGGGAGGCCAGGAGGGCCAGGCTCACCAGCTCGTCGACATTGACTTGCCGTTCCCACAAGCCCCGGGCCGCGCCAAAAACGATGGGCGCGCCGTTGACGGCCACGGCGGCGAGGGCCGTGACGAGGGCCCAGGTCGGTGAGCCGCCGGCGCGGGCGATGCCGAAGCTGACCAGGGCCAACCCGCCGCCGGCCAGACAGGGCAGGAATTCCCGGAAGCGGAACAGGCCGTGATACTTTCCCAGATGCGCGAAGCGACCGATCATGGAAACTCCTTAGGATAACCTTGAAGACAAAGAATCTCTATGACAGAGTATTTTGAAAGTCAAATGAAATGGCCGAAAAAATCCCTCACGCCGGACAAGAGACCCGCGCCACGGGGGAAAGGACGCACACCGCGTCCCGAGGCCCGGGGCAGTCCCGGGTGGGGAAGGGGGCGCGGAGGCTAGCGGCCGAGACTTAGCCGGCCGGAGGATTTGAGGGTGCCGAGCAGCTTGGCGGACTTGGCCGTGGCCATGCGGGAGGGGGTGTCCGGGTGGAAGGCGACCAGGATCATGCCGCAGAACTTGTCCTCGCGGTAGACCTCCACTCGGTAGATGGTGCCGGCCTTGTCCACGGAGTAGTTCGGGCGCAGATCGGCCAGGGCCAGGGCCTGTCCGGCCTCGTCGGCGAGCCCGGGCTTGGAGAAGCCGATGATATTGGTCCGGTAGCCGGCCTGGGGTTCCACGCGGAAATTCTGCCCGACCTGGANCACGGACCCGAAAGGCACCTCGCGCCGGCNGCCGTCCACATTCAGGGTGATGCGGTCGATGGAGGAGTCGAATTCCAGGTATTCGGGTTCGAGCTGGGTCACGCTCGTGTTGCCGAAGAACACGTTGAGCCGGTTGTCCGCGCTGACCAGGGCCATGATGGGGCTGCCGGGACGGTATTCCACGGCGCTGTCCTTTTTGAGCGGAATGTAGTTGAGCCGTTCCCGGGCGTTGCGCAAATCGAGGAAGATCTTGTTGCCGAAAAACGACACGGCCACATTTTCCTGCAAGGCTGCGGACACTTCCGGGGCGCCGAGGTCAAAGGTACGCTCGAAGGTCACGCCGAAGGAGTGGAGAAAGGATTCGATGACGCGCAGGTGGTAGTAGGTGCGCATGGCCGGGGGCAAGTTCTTGCTGCCCTCGATGCCGAAGGCCGGCTTCTGGTTACCGAGGGCGAAAAACGTCAGGGTCTTGGACATTTCCTTGGCGGTTTCGTTTTCCAGTTCCCGGGTATGGGTGTTTTTGACGTGGTAGGCGTGGATGGGATCGTAGAGATGTTCGTTGGCGGCGGCGGCGGCCGTGGCGGCCAGCTCGTCCAGATTGCCGAAGCGTTTGGCGTCCAGGGTGTCCTGGTCGATGATGACCGACTGGCCCCAGCGCTGGGGGCATTGCCAGTCGGACACCGTGGTCGGGCTGTAAAACCCCCAACCGTCGTGGAGGTGGAGCACGGCGTCCACCCGGGGATCGGTGATGATGTGTTTGATGTCCTGGACCGCGGCGTATTGCGGGTCGCCCGGATCGAGATCGGCGAACTTGCGGTTCATGTCGCCGTAGACGCCCCGGGAACAGCGGATGATGCTCAGGAAATTGAGGTTCGGCACCACCCAGACCGCGCCGGAGGTGATCTTGTAGTGGGAGATGAGCAGGGCGGCGGCGGAAAACCCGCCGGGCTCGTCGCCCTGCACGCCGCCGATCACGAGAATGGTCGGCCCAGGACGACCCGAGTCGAGCTTGTGCAAAGTGAAATCGAGATTGGCGCCAGCGGCGGAGGTGGCCAGGGCCAGAAGCAGCAGCAGAATCAGGACGTAGCGCATGGGACCTCTGGGGCGGCATTTTGGCGTGTCGCGCCGGAAGCGACACCCCCAACCCTAGGCGGAAACGCGTAAAAAGTCACCCCAGGGAAGCGGGGGGCAATCCTGCCGGGGAATACGGAACTCGGGCCACCGGGGGCCGATTGTCACGACCTGGGCCATGGGCTATGGCTTTTGGCTCGCAGCGGGCGTGCGCCACCAGGCCGCGCCGGGCGGATGCGCCGCAAAAAGGGGGAGCCATGCCGTTTGATGTGACCCGTTGGTGCCGGATTATACATGAACAGACGCCTGTGTACCTGCGCCCCGACGGTCCTGATTGGTTCGTACCCAATGCCGCCGGGGACGCGGTGCTTGTGGCCGTGGGTGCCGGGGCCTTGCCGGACACGGCCGGGGCGCTTTTTCTGGACCGGCTGCCGGGCGGCACCTCCGATCCTTACTTGGGCCGTCAGGGCCGCGTGGACTGCCGGGAACTCCAGGAACTCTGGCTGCACATCACCAACGATTGCAATCTGGCCTGCACCCATTGCCTGTTTTGTTCGGGCCCGGCCGGCGGACTGGAACTGGCGACCGAAACCGCCCTGTCCCGCATCGCCGAGGCCCGGGAACTCGGCTGCCGGGTGTTCGCCCTGACCGGCGGGGAGCCCTTTCGCCATCCGGGCCTGCCGGCGCTCCTCGACGCCATCCTGACCGATCCGGCCGCCCATGCCGTGGTCCTGACCAATGGTACTGGTTTTTCCGACCGGGCCGCCTGGCTGGAGGGCCGCCCTCGGGACCGGCTGCATTTCCAGGTGAGCTGCGACGGGTTGGCCCCGCGCCACGATGCCCTGCGTGGTCCGGGCGCCTTTGCCCGGCTCAGGGACGATCTGGCCCGGGCCAGGGCGCTCGGGTTCGCGGTGACCCTGTCCTTTTGCCCCACCCGGGCCAATGTAGCCGACCTGCCGGCCCTGGTCGACGTGGCGGCCGAGGTTGGCGCAGCCGGGCTCCATCTCATGTGGCACTTTGCGGCCGGGCGTGGCCGGGACGCGGACCAGCCCGAGGTGCCGGCGCTTTTTGAAGCCGTGGTTGCCGCGGCCGACCGGGCTGCGGTCGTGGGGCTCGACATCGACAACCTGACCGCCCTGCGCACCCAGATTTTCGCGCCGGTCGGCACTCGCCACGACGGCACCACGGCCGGTTGCCAGTCCGTGGCCGTGGGGCCCGACGACCGGCTCTATCCCAGTCCGGCCCTGGTCGGCGTGCCGGAATTGGCCACCTCCCTGGCCGCCGGACTGGAAGCGGCCTGGCGNGAGTCCCCGGTGCTTGACCGGTTGCGCCGCACGAGCCGGACCGGCGGCGTTTCGCCCTGGCGTCTGATGCTCGGAGGCGGGGACCCGGATCACGGCTATCGCCACGGCGGCAGTTTCGAGGCCGCCGATCCCTATCTGCCCCTGCTCGAACGTCTGGCTGCCTGGGCGATTGTCCGTGAAGCCATGGCCGTNCCCGAAGCCCGGCCGGACCGGCCCGGCNTGTTGCTCAAGATGGGCGAGACCCACGAGAGCTGTCATGCCCACGGCGATCTGGCCCTGGCCCACACCAATTGCCTGCTGTCCCTGGCCAGCCACGGCAGCCTGGCCCAGATCAAGGCTTTTTATACGGCCGCGGCCACGGTGGAAAAGGGCGACATCGTCAATCCGGTCCGCTATCCCCTCGACCTGGTTGCCCATATTCCCGAGGTGTTCCGGGTGCGGGGGTATGGCTGCGGCAGCCCCATTGCCGACGCCGGCCTGGCGCCGGGTGAGACCATGGTGGATCTGGGTTGCGGTGCCGGGGTCGAGTGCCTGATCGGTGCCCGGCAAGTGGGACCGACCGGCCGGGTCATCGGCCTTGACATGCTGCCGGCCATGCTGGCCCGGGCCACGGCCGCGGGCAAGGCTACGGCCGAGGTTCTCGGCTATGCCAACACCGCCTTTTTCCAGGGCTACCTGGAGGCCATGCCCCTGCCCGGCGAGGTGGCGGACTGCGTCACCTCCAACTGCGTGCTCAACCTGTCCACGCGCAAGCGCCGGCTCTACGCCGANATTTTCCGCATCCTGAGGCCCGGNGGCCGGCTGGTTTTTTCCGACGTGGCCACGGAAACCCCGGTCTCGGCCGTCATCGGCAACGATCCGAGCCTGCGCGGGGAGTGCATTGGCGGCACCCTGACCCTGGGCGACCTGTTCGCCATCCTGGAGGAGTCGGGCTTTACGGTCATCCGGCTGTTGCGCCGGTTCCCCTACCGGGTGGTGCGCCGGCACGCCTTTTATTCCGTGACCGTGGAGGCGCGCCGACCGCTAGCGGCCCCGACCGTCTGCAAGGTGCTCTACCGAGGGCCGTTTCGGGCCGTGGTCACCTCCGATGGGACGCTCGTGCGGGCCGGCGAAATCCGGGAGGTCGCCCTGTCCGAGGAGGACCGGGCCGGCTTGGCACTGCTCACCATTGACGAGCGGGGCAACATCGCCAATCCGGATTTCGATCCGGGCGGCACGTCCTGCTGCTGTGGCGAGGCCGCAACGCCCTGCGCCGAGGTGGCGGCCCTGCTCGAAAAATCCGACGACCAAGCCGCCGGGCTCAAACCCTTGGTTGTTCGGTCGCGCGGGTAGACGCTCCCAGCCAAACGCGTGGCGCAACCATGCGTTACAACGTTGCGACCTTTCCCGGCAGGGGCCCGCGCCTCCTTGCGGAGGAGAAAAAAGGGTCGTATATGCAAAAACACCTGCCCTTTCTGCGGCGCGGTCCAAAAGACCCTGTGGAACAACGGAAACAAAGCGGAAAAAACACGATCAATCCGGGAGAAACCACGGTGTTGCAGTGCCCTTTCCGGGTGGAGAGCAATACNCGGTCACGGNTTCTCCCTGNGNACCGCCANACCGCAGAAAATTGTCAGNGGCCCCGGCCCATACCCATCGGATAGCCAAACGTTTGCAACGGAGGGCATATGATTTTGCGCACCCTGCTGCGGAGTCGTAGTCGCCTCGCTTTTCTGGCCTGCCTCCTGGCCGTCGGACTGTCTGCCGGCCTGGCCCAGGCCCAGACCCTGGTTGGGCGTATTACGGACGTGGAGGGCCAGCTGTACCTGTTTGTCCAGGCGCAAAACAACTGGGTTCCCACGGTCAAGGATGCCCCGTTCGGGCTTTCGGATTCCCTGTACACCAATCCGGATTCCCGGGCCGANATCGTCATGCCGAACAATGTGGTCCTGCGCTTGGGTCCGAGTTCCCAGGTGCAGCTCGCCACGGCCAAACCGGCTCTGNCCGAGTTTNCCGAGACGGCCGGCGTGGCTCGNTTTTCGAACCAAAACAGTACCACGGCGGTCAACGTCACCACGCCCTACGGCGTGATCGAGGCGAGCCCCGGCGCCACGTTCGACGTCTACGTGGGGGACCAGTCCATGGAGGTGCTGGCCTTGGCCGGTGCCGTGAACTTCGTCCATGCCAAGGATCGTACGCCGTATCGGATCGTGCCCGGCGCGACGTCGCTGATCGCCAACGCCGTCGAAGTCGGTCCGGGCAGTGGCACCGTGGACCCGACCTGGGCGGCCTGGAACCAGGGACTCGACCGGCTCTGGGCCCAGCGGACGGCTGCGGCCAGCGCTTCGGTCCAGTACCTGCCCAAGCCCTTGCGGCGCGATGCCTACGAGTTGGACAAAAACGGCCGCTGGGAACGCGTCCTGTACAAGGGCCGGGAAGTCATGTTGTGGCGGCCCACGGACGTGCCCAATGGCTGGGCGCCGTTTAGTACCGGCCGTTGGGTGGAATGGAACGGCGACACCACCTGGGTGCCGGCCGAGTCCTTCGGCTACGTGACCCACCATTACGGGAACTGGGTCTACGTCAACGACACTTGGTTCTGGCAGCCGCCGCGACCTTCGGGACCGGAACCGAGCTGGTATCCGGGCCGCGTGGCCTGGGTCGGGTCCGGCGAGGAAGTGGGCTGGGTGCCCCTGGCCCCGGAAGAACCGTACTATGCCCACCGGCAGTGGGGCCCGGAGGCCGTGGTTGTGGCCACGGGCGCGGCGGTGGTGGCGACGGCCATCACCATTGCCGCCCTCAGCAACGCCAACCGCGCCATTGTCGTGCCGCAGCGCGATTTTTACGGTGTGGACAGCTACGCCCGTTACCGCGACCGGCGGGTGGACAGGGCCAGGTTGGAGCATCAATTCAGGCCAGCGCCGGTCATCAACAATACCGTGGTCAACGTGTCCACGACGAACATCAACCGTTATTCCTTCACGTCGAACACGGCTCCGGCGCCCAAGCCCGTGGCGCCCAAGCCGCCGGTCGCACCGGCGGTGGGGCAAAAGCCTGGTGGCGGCGCTCCTGGTTTGCCGACCACGGCGGGCGGGAAGCAACTCCCGCCCAAGCCCATTCCCCAGGCGCCGACCCAGGTGGTGCCGGTGTCAGCCGGGGCCAAGCCCGCAGCCTTGACCAGCCCGCGCCCGACGGCGGGTGGCGCACCGACAAGCGGCGCCATGCCGCAAGGTGCGGCTGGTACGCAAAAGCCGGGTGCGCCCACCGCAACGCCTGGTACGCCCGCCGCGCCGGGTACACCCACCGCGCCCGGCAAGTCGACTCCGACGGCTCCTGGGCAGCCGGCAGCCACGACGCCGGGGCATCCCGGGACGCCGGGAGCCGCGACCCAGCCGTCCGGCCTGGTCGGCCCGCGCACGACGCCTGGTGGCGCGCCGGTGAGCGGCGCCGTGCCGCAAGGTGCGGCTGGTGCGCAAAAGCCGGGTACGCCCACCGCAATGCCTGGCACACCCACCGCGACGCCGGGTACACCCACCGCGCCCGGCAAGTCGACACCGACGGCTCCGGGACAGCCGACAGCCACGACGTCGGGGCATCCCGGGACGCCGGGCGCCGCGACCCAGCCGTCCGGCCTGGTTGGCCCGCGCACGACGCCTGGTGGCGCGCCGGTGAGCGGCGCCATGCCACAAGGTGCGGCTGGCATGCAAAAGCCGGGTGCGCCCACCACAATGCCTGGCACGCCCACAACGCCGGGCAAGTCGGCCCCCACGGCTTCGGGGCAGCCGTCAGCCACGATGCCGGGCCATCCCGGGACGCCGGGCGCGACGACCCAGCCGTCCGGCCTGACCAGCCCTCGTCCGACGCAGGGGGGCGCGCCGGCCAGCACCGCCATGCCGCAAGGTGCGGCTGGCATGCAAAAGCCGGGTACGCCCACCACAACGCCTGGCACGCCTACGATGCCGGGACATCCGGGCACGTCCGGCCTCACCAGCCCGGCAACACGCCCGACTGGAGCGACGCCGACCCAAACTCCGAGTCAAATGGGCGCGCCGGGGATGCAGCGGCCGCAACAGGCCGGGCAGACACCGCATCAAAGCCCGCAAGCCAACCCGCAACAGCTTCAGCAGCAGCAAGTTGACCAACGCCGCGCCCAGGAACAGGCGAGGCAGCAACAGCAGCAGCAACAGCAGCAGCAACAGCAGATGGAACAGCAGCGGCGCATGCAGGAGCAGTCTCGCCAGCAGCAACAGCAGCAGCAAATGGAACAGCAACGCCGGATGCAGGATCAAGCTCGGCAACAGCAGCAGCAACAGCAGATGGAGCAGCAACGGCGTATGCAGGAGCAGGCACGCCAGCAGCAACAGCAGCAGCAAATGGAACAACAACGTCGAATGCAGGAGCAAGCTCGGCAACAGCAGCAGCAACAGCAGATGGAACAGCAGCGGCGCATGCAGGAGCAGGCTCGACAGCAGCAACAGCAGCAACAACAACGCCAGCAACAGCAGCCGGGCAACGCCCAGCGGCCGAATTGTCAGCAAAATCCCAATGATCCGCGCTGCAAGTAGCTGATTGTCCCTCGGCCAGCAGGTCGATACGGCGCGTTTTGATCGCCATGACAAAGGGGCCGCGTACACCGACGCGGCCCCTTTCGCGTGCTTGACCCCGCGGTCGAACCGGAGGCTTCGGCTTGGCCCGGGCAGGTCGGGCGGCGGGATTCCAAAGGGCGAAGCCCTTTGGCCGCCGGCGGCGTCTCCCCACCCCTTCACCCTTCGCACCACCAAAGAAAAGGGCCGCTCCCGGAGGAGCGGCCCTTGATGCAGCAAAGGAGAGGCTGTGTCCTAGCGGATGAACAGCATTTCCTGGTAGCTCGGCAGGGACCACAGGTCGTCGGCGACCACGGCTTCGAGGGAATCGGCCAGGGCGCGCACTTCGCCCATGGCCGGCAGGAGCGTGCCACACAGGTACTTGGCTTCTTCCAAGGTGCTGTCGGCGGAATGCTCCATGACCTTTTCGAGGTCCGCGACCTTGGCCTGGAGGTCACGCAGCTTGCTGGTGACGTCTTCCAAGGTGACCATCTTGTAGTCGTGGCCGATGGCCTTGAGGTTGGCGCAGGCGGCGGCCAGTTCGCTCTGGTAGCGCATGGCGGCCGGGAAGATGATGGTCTTGGCCATGCGCACGACCAAGTGGGCCTCGGTCATGATGGTCTTGCAGTACTGTTCGAGGTAGATTTCCTCGCGGGATTTGAGCTCGGCTTCGCTGAACACGCCGTAGGTGGTGAACAGCTTGACCACTTCGGNGCTGCTCAGGACGGGCAAGGCCTCGGGCGTGGTCTTGAGGTTGGGCAGGCCGCGCTTTTCCGCCTCGGCGTGCCAGTCCTCGGAGTAGCCGTCGCCATTGAAGACCACGGAATCGTGTTCCTTCATGAGCTCCTGGATCACGGTCTGCACGGCGCAGTTGAGCTTGGCGATGTCACCGCCGGTGGCGGCTTCGAGCTTGGTGGCGATGTAGTCCAGGGACTCGGCCATCATGGTGTTGAGGGACACCTGGGCGCCGGCGATGGACTGGGAGGAGCCCACGGCCCGGAATTCGAACCGGTTGCCGGTGAAGGCAAACGGGCTCGTGCGGTTGCGGTCGCCCGGATCCATGGGCAGCGGCGGCAGGGTGTCCACGCCGATATTCATGATGCCCTTCTGCTTGCAGCCTTCGACCTTGCCCTTCTTGATCTGCTCGAAGACGTCGGAGAGCTGCTCGCCGAGGTACACGGACATGATGGCCGGCGGGGCCTCGTTGGCGCCCAGACGATGGTCGTTGGAGGCGCTGGCCACGGCCGCGCGCATAAGCGGAGCGAACTTGTGCACGGCCCGGATGGCGGCGGCGCAGAACACCAGGAACTGGGCGTTCATGTGCGGGGTGTCGCCCGGATCGAACAGGCTGCCCAGTTCGGCGTTGCCGATGGAGTAGTTGAGGTGCTTGCCCGAGCCGTTGATGCCGGCNAAGGGCTTTTCGTGCAGCAGGCAGATNAGNCCGTAGCGCTTGGCCACGGTGCGCAGCACCGTCATGACCATGTGGTTGTGGTCGGTGGCCAGGTTGCCGGACTCAAAAATCGGGGCGATCTCGAACTGGCTGGGGGCCACTTCGTTGTGACGGGTCTTGACCGGCACGCCGAGCTTGTAGAGCTCGCGTTCCACGGCCATCATGAAGGACAGAACGCGGCGGGGAATGACGCCGAAGTACTGATCCTCGAATTCCTGGCCCTTGGCCGACTTGGCGCCGAACAGGGTCCGGCCGGCGATGAGCAGGTCGGGGCGGGCGAAGACGAAGTTGCGGTCGATGAGGAAGTATTCCTGCTCGGGACCGGCNAAAGANACCACCGGCANCTTGGTGTCGGTGCCGAAAAGCTTGAGGATGCGCTTGGCCTGCTTGTTGAGCGCCTGGGTGGAGCGCAGAAGCGGGGTCTTCTTGTCCAGGGCCTCACCGGTCCAGGAGACGAAGGCGGTGGGGATGCACAGGAAGGTGCCGTTGGGATTTTCCAGGATATAGGCCGGGCTGGTCACGTCCCAGGCGGTGTAACCGCGGGCTTCGAAGGTGGTGCGCAGGCCGCCCGAGGGGAAGGACGAGGCATCGGGCTCGCCCTGGATCAGCATCTTGCCGGAGAACTCGGCCACGGCGCCGCCCTTGCCGTCGGGGACCAGGAAGGCATCGTGCTTTTCGGCGGTCAGGCCGGTCAGGGGGTAGAACACGTGGGTGAANTGNGTGGCCCCGCGTTCGATGGCCCAATCCTTCATGGCATTGGCCACGGTGTCGGCGATGGACGGATCGAGCTTCTGGCCCAGTTCGACGGTCTTTTTGAGGGACTTGTAGACGTCCTTGGGCAGACGCTCGCGCATGACCTTATCGTTGAAGACATTGCAGCCGAAGACCTCGGTCGGTTTGGTCTCGCTGAAGTTCAGGGGGGCATGCGACGGCTTGTAGTTGATGATGGCCGAAATCGCGTCCAGCCGAGCCTTGATTCCGCTCATAGGGTCCTCTTGCATTTGTGTTGCACAGTTTTGCAGGTTCCGTACCCGCCGTCCGCGACGTCTGCCGGTGTGTTGGCCGAAAGGAGCCTGGGCCGGGCAATCCGCGCCGGGGGAGGCGAATCGGTGTCCGTTTGCCACCGTCTCCGGGCCGTTTGCGGCCGATTCGGATGGGTTGGCGAAAAATTCCCCGCCTCTCGCCACACGGCCGACCTCTCTCCTCGACCGCGAGCGAACTCTCAATAATGTAAAAACGCCACCCCGTCCATATCGAAAAAGCCCAGGTTTTCATTTTCGGACGGATTTGGCCACCGGCGCGTGGTGACAAGCCCGTGACGTCGGGGCGACGGCGCGCCCGGCCGGTGCGGGCTCAGTCGTCGAGGAGGCGGCGGATGGCGGTCAGCTCGTCATAGACNTGGCGCANNANCGAGGGGTCGCGGTCGGTCTCGGCCAACCGGCGCCGNGCGCCGTCGATGGTGAGCTTTTCCTCGTAGAGCAGGGTCTTGATGCGTGTGAGCAGGGCGATGTGGGCGTCGGTATAGAGCCGCTGGCCCTTCTTGGTGCGGATGGGCACGAGCTGGGGGAATTCCGTCTCCCAATAGCGCAACACAAAGGATTTGAGCCCGGTGCGGGTGGCGACTTCGCCGATTTTGTAGGTCTGTTGCTGCATGGTTCGCGTTGGCGTCCAGGGTCGGGGGNTCAGTCGAAATCGGCCAGCAGGGCCCCCACATGGACCCGGCCGAACAGCACNGTGGAGGCGTANTGGGTNCGGATGCGCCAGACCGCCCGCTGGAGCTGGTCCGAGGTGATGCCGTTGCGCAGGGCGGTGTAGGCCTCGATGAAGGCGGCCAGGGAATCGCAGACCTTGAGCAGTTGTCCGTCCTTGGGGTCGAGGCTGTCCAGGTTGCAGTCCTTGGCGAGTTGTTCGGGCGTTACCCGCACCGCCCGACCGTCCTTGTCCCGGATGGATTCCATGAATTCCGACCCCACGTCGATGCCGAGGAAATAGGCCAGCCGGTCGGCCAGGCCGGGATAGCCGCCGTCGCGCAGGACCGAAAACACGCGGCGTTCGAGTTCCCGGTGCTCGTATTCCTTGATCATGCTGCCNAGGGTCACCACGGACTGCTTGACCGGGGAGATGATGTCCCGGGTGAGCAGTTCGGGCATGTCGTGGACCAGGCCGGCGAAAAAGTTGTTGAGCCGNCNGGCCGGGCAGGCGTCCACGGCCAGGCTGAAGAAATAGGCGAAGGCGGCCACCAGGAACATGTGGCCGAGGACCGAGGTCTCGGGGATGCGCGGGGTCTGGGACCAGCGGGTCTGGAAGCGCAGCTGGCCGAGCAGGCGGCCGAAATGCCCNAGGGGATTTTTCTTGCCCTCGAACAGCCCGGCGGCCAGGTCCGTCACCCCGCGCAGGTCGGCGAACCGGGCCAGCCCGTCCCGAAACGACGATTCGATGTCGAGCAGCTCGTCGTCCCAGGGGTTGTCGCGTTTGATGAGGGTATATTCCCAGCCGCTGGCGTAGAGGTGGGCCGCGTCCAGGATGCGCCGGGCCGGGGCGTCGCTTTCGGGGATGACCAGATAGGCCCGCATCCGGGCCCAGAGGTCCTCGCCCAGTTCGCGCACCCGCGGTTCGAGCTGGTCCAGCACCCAGTCCGTGAGCTGGCGGTAGTGGGCCGGATTGGCCTTCATCTTATAGAANACGGGGGGCTTGATATCGGTGATGACCAGGCGGTACAGGTACTCGAACAGGCCGCCNTCGACGATTTCAAGCCCCAGGGCGAGGCGTTCGGGTTCGGACAGGCCACCGGAATTGAGCTCGTAGAGCATCCAGGCCACCACCATCTTGTGGGCCTGCTTGTCCACCTCCACGAGTTCCATGCTCCGGTGCTTGTCGTTCCAGCGCTTCATGAACGACCCGGCGAACAGCAGTTGTAACAAGCTTTTGCGGACACTGACCATGGGGGCTCCCGGCACGTCGATTAAAGGGAAGCCTAGCCCGGGGTCGGGGAAACCGCAACCTCGTCCCCGGATCGGCGCAAAAGGGTATTGACAACGGCGCGCCTGGCGTCTACACAATCCGTCTTTCGAGCAACTCAGAGGAGCCGTCATGAAAACGTTTAGCCCGACGCCCAAAGATATTTCCCGCAACTGGTTCGTGGTGGACGCCTCGGACAAGATTCTCGGCCGGTTGGCGAGCGCCCTGGCTGCGCGCCTGCGCGGCAAGCACAAACCGGAATACGCGCCCCACATGGACACCGGTGATTTTATTGTCGTGGTCAACGCCGCCAAGATCCAGACCACCGGCCGCAAGCTGGACCAGAAGAAATATTACCGCCATTCCGGCTGGATCGGCGGTCTCAAGGAAACTTCCCTGCGCGACATGCTGGCCAAAAAGCCGGAAGATGTCATCCGCTTGGCCGTGCGCGGCATGCTGCCCAAAAACCGTCTGGGTCGGGCCATGCTCAAAAAGCTGAAGGTCTACGCCGGGGAGGCCCATCCCCACGAGGCCCAGAAGCCCGAAACCCTCGACGTGTAACCCGGTCCGCGGAGACAGAGAATGAGCGAAGAATTTTTCTACGGCACCGGCCGGCGCAAGTCCGCCGTGGCCCGTACCCGCCTCTACAAGGGCAATGGCCGCATCCTGATCAACGATCGGCCCTACGATGAATATTTTCCCCGTCCGACCCTGCACGCCATTGTGCGTCAGGCCCTGGCCCTGACCAAGCTCGAAGGCCGGGTGGACGTGAAGATCAACGTGGCCGGCGGCGGCATGACCGGTCAGGCCGAGGCTGCGCGTCACGGCATTTCCCGGGCCCTGTGCACCCTGGACCCGGAACTGCGCGGCGTGCTCAAAAAGGCCGGCCTGCTCACCCGCGACTCCCGCGAGAAGGAACGTAAGAAGTACGGCCAGCGCGGCGCCCGCGCCCGGTTCCAGTACTCGAAGCGTTAGTCGGTTCGGGATTTACGAAGTCCTCCAAGGCGGGGCCGCGCGAGCGGTTCCGCCTTTTGGTGTTGGTGCGGAGGGGAAGAGGAGAGATGGGGAGAGGTCGGGCGCGATTGGGGGAGATTGGGAAAGATGGGGAGAGACGCCTCCGGCGGCCAAAGGGCGTTGCCCTTTGGAATCCCGTTTCGAGGGAGCGGGCGCAGGGATGACCCGTTCCAGGTCGGACCAATGGGCGCGGAGATTCTGGTGGGGGACAGAGCGGTCGGGACGGGCGAAGGCATGGGGCTGCGCCCGTCCCGGCGGCGTTACTGGGTCTGGCCGAGCAGGCGCTCGGCAATGGCGGCCGCGGCCCGGCGACCGGCCCCCATGGCCGAGATGACCGTGGCCGCTCCGGTCACGATGTCCCCGCCGGCAAAGACATTGGGCAGGGTCGTTTCCCCGGTGGCCGTATCGGCGACGATATAGCCCCGGTCGGTGACGCCAAGGCCCGGCGAGGCCGTGGTCAGGATCGGATTGGCCCGGGTCCCCACGGCCACGATGGCCAGGTCGGTCGGGATCTCGCAGTATTCGCCCGCGCAGGCCAGGGGCCGGCACCGGCCCGAGGCGTCGGGCTCGCCCAGGCGCATCTTCTGCAGCACCACCGAGGCCACCCGGCCGTTGGCATCGCCGTTGAAGGAGAGCGGGGCATTGAGGCACAGAAACTCGATGCCCTCCTCCTTGGCGTGGTGCACTTCCTCGCGCCTTGCCGGCATNTCCTTTTCGCTGCGGCGGTAGACGATGGATACGCGTTCGGCTCCGAGGCGCATGGCCGTGCGAGCCGAGTCCAGGGCCACGTTGCCGGCGCCGAACACCACCACGTGCCTGCCCGGGTAGACCGGGGTGTCCCAGTCCGGGAAGGCGTAGGCCCGGCCCAGGTTCACGCGCGTCAGGTACTCGTTGGCCGAACACACGCCGATGAGGTTTTCGCCCGGGATGTCGAGGAACACGGGCAACCCCGCGCCGACGCCGATGAACACTGCCCGGTAGCCCTTGGCCAGCAGTTCGTCCACGGTGACCGTGCGTCCGCCCACCCAGTTGGTGTAAAACCGGACGCCGAGGGCCTTCATGGCCTCGACCTCCCGGCGCACCACGGCCTTGGGCAGCCGAAACTCGGGAATGCCGTAGACGAGCACGCCGCCCGGTTCGTGCAGGGCCTCGTACACGTCCACGGGCACGCCGGCGGCGGCCAGGGTGCCGGCCACGGTCAGGCTGGCCGGCCCGGCGCCGATGCAGGCCACGTGGTTTTCCTCGAAACCGGCCGGACAGGCGGTGTCGCCGGTCAGGGTCTCGCAGGCGCCGTCGGCCATGAACGTATCGGCCACGAACCGCTCCAGACGCCCGATGGCCACGGGCTCGCCCTTGTTGCCCAGGATGCAGCCTTTTTCGCACTGGTTTTCCTGGGGGCAGACCCGTCCGCACACGGCGGGCAGGGAGTTGCTTTGGCGGATGATGCCGTAGGCGTCCTGGACGTTGCCCCCGGCCAGGGCGCCGATGAAGCCCGGAATGTCGATGCCGACCGGGCAGCCGGCCACGCAACCGGGTTTCTTGCAGCCGAGGCACCGCGCCGCTTCGGCCTTGGCCATGGCCGCGGTGTAGCCCAGGGCGACCTCGCTGAAATTGCGCGCCCGGACCAGCGGGTCCTGCTCGGGCATGGGCGTGCGCGGGGCTTTCTTGCCGTTTCCCTTAGTTTCCGCAGTGGCACACATGATGTTTCGTGAACTCCTCGTAGGCAAGACGTTCCATGGGCTTAAACGCCCCCAGGCGCTGGGACAGTTCGCGGAAATCCACCAGCCGGCCGTCGAATTCCGGGCCGTCCACGCAGGCGAACTTGGTTTCGCCGCCGACCTTGACCCGGCAGGCGCCGCACATGCCGATGCCGTCGAGCATGATGGAATTGAGGCTGACCAGGCAGCGCACGCCGTCGCGCTCGCACACGTCGGACACGGCCGCCATCATGGGCACCGGGCCCACGGCCACCACCTCGGCCACCTGCTTGCCGGCTTCCTCCAGCGTGTCCTCCAGGGGCAGGGTGACGAGGCCCTTGCGCCCGTGGGAGCCGTCGTCGGTGGCCACGAGCACCTCGTCGCACACCCGACCGAGCTCGTCCTCGAACAGAAGCAGATCCTTGGTCCGGGCGCCGATGATGCCGATCACCCGGTTGCCGACGTTGTGATGGCCCTTGGCGATATGGTGCATGGCGGCGATGCCGGTGCCGCCGCCCACGCACACGACCGCGCCCTGGCAGGGCCGGATGTCCGTGGCCTTGCCGAGGGGCCCGCACAGGTCGAGGATGGCGTCGCCCTGGGACAGGGTTTCGAGCTGGGCCGTGGTCTTGCCGAGGACCAGGTAGACCAGGGTGATGGTGCCGGCGTCGGCATCGGCGTCGGCGATGGTGAGCGGGATGCGTTCCCCTTGGGGGGTGACCCGCAGGATGACGAAATTGCCGGGCCGGGCCTTGGCCGCGATATGCGGCGCATCGATGACGAGTTCGCTCGTCTTGCCCGGAATGAGGCTGCGTTTGCGCACGATGGTGTTGGTCATGAAAACGGTGCTCCTTGACGGTTGAGGGCGCGCCTTTGCGGTGACCGGCCCGGTGTCCGGGACGGTGGGCCGGGAGGACGCGCCGGTGTCCGCAGGCGATCCGACATCCTCCAGGGCGGCGTCCGCGGTCACCACCAGCCGGATCTCCAGGAGCGTGTCGGCTGCTCTGGAAGACACTCCGGCCGGCATGTCCGGGGACAGGCCTTTTTGGACGCGGTAGGCGATGATGCCCGGAACGCCGAGAATGGCTCTGGTCAGCGAGTCGCTGGCAATCATGTCCTGACCTCCCTGCGGGCGTGGGACGGTCGGACGGCGGTCTTGGTGTGGCCGCCGCCGGCCGTCGTTCTGTTCAGGCCGGGCCCGAAGGCCTGCCGGCGTCTGGAAAAGGCGTGTTCGCGGCTGTCGCGGACGGCAAGAGGACCCTCCTCTTGCCGACCCCCATGTCGTCATGCTGCCACACGGGAATTGTTCCCCCTTCCGCGGCTGCGTACGCCTTTCGCCTGCCGGTGGTCCGCGTGGCGCGGCCGCTGGTCAAGCGCTCCCCGGGGGCGTTTGCCTATCCCCGGGGACGGCGCGTCTAGTAGAGTCCGAGCTTGTCCTCGGACAGGCTAATGATGATGTTTTTGTGCTGGGTGTAATGGTCGAGCATCATGTGGTGGTTTTCCCGGCCGATGCCCGATTTCTTGTAGCCGCCGAAGGGGGCGTGGGCCGGCAGGACGTTGTAGGTGTTGATCCACATGCGTCCGGTTTCGATGGCCCGGGACACCCGGATGGCCCGGTTGATGTCCCGGGTCCAGACCGCGCCGGCCAGGCCGTATTCGCTGTCGTTGGCCATGTCGATGACCTCGTCGACGTCCTTGAACTTGATGCAGCAGGCGACAGGCCCGAAGATCTCTTCCTGGGCCACGCGCATGGAGTTGTTGACGTCGGCGAGCAGGGTCGGCCGCATGAACGCGCCCTTGGCCAGGTCGCCCTCGGTCACGCGCTCGCCGCCGACCGCCACCTTGGCGCCTTCGGAACGCCCGAGTTCCACGCAGGCCAGGATCTTTTCGAGCTGGCGCGTGTTGACCTGGGCGCCCATCTGGGTTTCGGGGTCCCAGGGCAGGCCGACCTTGATCTTGTTGAAGGCCTTGACCGCCGCGTCCATGAAGGCGTCGTAGATGTCCTCGTGGATGAACGCCCGGGAACCGGCGCAGCACACCTGCCCCTGGTTGAACAGGATGCCGAGTTGCAGGCCTTCCAGGGCCTTTTCCCAGGGCGCGTCCGGGAAGAAGATGTTGGCCGACTTGCCGCCGAGTTCCAGGGTGGAGGGGATGAGCCGCTTGGCCGCGTGTTCGGCCACGGTGAAGCCGACCTCGGTCGAGCCGGTGAAGGCCAGTTTGGAAAAGCCGGTATGGCCGAGCATGGCGTTACCGGTGGTGGACCCCTTGCCGGTGAGCACGTTGACCACGCCGGCCGGCAGCACCTGGGCCAGGAGCTTGGCCAGTTCGAGCAGGGACAGCGGGGTCTCGGTGGACGGCTTGATGACCACGCAGTTGCCGGCGGCAAGGGCGGGCGAGAGCTTCCAGGCGGCCATGAGCAGCGGGAAGTTCCAGGGGATGATCTGGCCGACCACGCCGATGGGCTCGCGCAGCACGAGGCTCATGATGGTGTCGTTGATCATGGTCGCCTGTCCCTCCTCGGTGCGGATGGCCGAGGCGAAATAGCGGAAATGGTCCGAGGACAGGGGCACGTCGATGTTACGGGTCTCACGGATGGGCTTGCCGTTGTCCATGGTCTCGACCATGGCCAGGTGCTCGGCATTGGCGTCGATCAGGTCGGCAATCTTGAGCAACATGGCGGCCCGATCCTGGGGGCTGGTCTTCTTCCAGGAGTGGAAGGCGTCCCAGGCGGCGTCCACGGCCCGGTCCACATCGTCGGAACAGGCATTGGCGCACACGGCCAGCGGATCGCCGGTGGCCGGATTGGTGGTCGTAAAGGTCTTGCCGCAGGCGCTGTCCACCCATTTCCCGTCGATAAAAAGCTTGTACTGGTCATCCAGGTGCAGGCTGGCAAGCGAGGACTGATACTGCTCTTCCAAACGCAGGTTCATGGCAAAGGCTCCTTACAGCGTGGCGGCGCGAAGGACGCAAAAGTCCCCCTCCGCCGCAGGACACGACGCAGTTTGTGCGGCAGCCGGGACCGCCGCGTGGTTCTAGGATGCACTATGCGGGCGGGTCAGGACGACAACCGGATCAGGGCGCCGATGGCCGCTTGGGCAGGTCGGGCGGACCGGGTCGGCATGGCCGCGCGACCGTCTGAGAAGACGGCATGGAGACCTCCTTGTGTGTTATGTTTTTTGGGACATATGTCTTTTGATACATAGTGTCAACAAAATTAGAATGCCCCATGATATGAGCATATTGTATCTTTTGGGGGTCTGTTTGGGGACGGACACGGTCCGATCCGTTCATGGAGAGGTCCGGCTTGGACGGACCGGAGAAGGGGGAGGGGAGAGGGGCGGCGCACGCCTTTTCCTTGCCCTGGATGGACCGGAGCTTGTATCAGGGGGCACACGGCGGCGTCCCGATACGGGCTGGCCGGCCGGGAAGGAGACGCGTCTGCCATGAACGAACACAAACCGCGTCCGTTTTGCGTCTTTGCCGACGCGAACGGCAATATTTACGACCATCCCGAGCTGGAAATGCTCGTGCGCCGGGGCGACCGGCTCGAACCGCCGCGCCCGGACGAACTCATTCCCCTGCCGCCGGAAAGCGAGCTGTTTTTGCTCCCCGGGCGCGACGCCCTGGGGTTCGACCCGGATACCGGCCAGGTGGAGCGGCTGGAGGAGCGGGCCGTGGCCGCCTTTGTCTGCCCGGGCCATACGCTTGCGGCCACGGCCGCCTACGCCACCCGGGACGGCGCGCCGATGCTGCCGCTTTTCGCCTACGGCGCGGTGGGATTTCACGGGGATCGGTTCTACGTGGCCGCAGCCAGGGTGGACGAGGACCGGCGCCAGGTCTTTACCGGCATCGATCCCGGCCGCATCGCCAAGGGGGCCGAGCGGTGGCGGCGCAAGTATCCGAAAAATCGGCTCGTGACCCATTTGTCGGGCTGCGCCTTGACCTCGTGCTGCCCGGCGGCGCGCAATCTGGCCCTGGGGCGGTTCGAGGCGCCGCTTCCCACCTCACAAGTGTGCAACGCCCACTGTGTGGGTTGCCTGTCGCTCCAGGACCCGAATTCGGGCTTTCCCGCCACCCAGAACCGCATCGCGTTCCGGCCGAGTCCGGCCGAGATCGTGGAGATCATGGCCGAACACGCCACGCGGGAACCGCGGCCGGTCTATTCCTTTGGCCAGGGCTGCGAGGGCGAACCCCTCACCGAGGCGGCGCTCATCAGCCAGGCCGTGGCCCAGTTCCGGGAAAAAGGCGGCAAGGGCACGGTCAACATCAACACCAACGCGAGCCTGCCCGACGGCGTGGAGGCCTTTGCCAAGGCCGGCGGCTCGTCGATCCGGGTGAGCCTGTCGAGCGCCGACGCGGCCCTCTACACGGCCTATTATCGCCCCAAAAGTTATGCCTTTGCCCAGGTGCGCGAGAGCATCGCCCGGGCCAAGGCGGCCGGGCTGTTCGTCTCGCTCAATTTCCTCTTTTTCCCGGGCGTGTCGGATACGGAAGCGGAGCTTGCCGAGCTCACGGACCTGATTGACGCGTCCAAGGTGGATTTCGTGCAGTTGCGCAACCTGAACCTGGACCCGGAATTGTATATGTCCCTGGTCCGGGCCAGCGGCGCCCTGGACAATCCGGCCCGGTCGGCCTCCATGGGCCTGCGCAATTTCCGCAAACGCCTGCGCAAAGCCTGCCCCTGGCTCAAGTTCGGCTACTTCAACCCCTACCTGGAGGACCGGGCTTAGGTGATAGGGGGGGGATGAAGGGGAGAAGCCTCCGGCGGCCAAAGGGTTCCACCCTTTGGAAACCCATACGGGAAGAAATGAAAAGGGCTTGGCTCCACGGAGTTCGGAGAGCCAAGCCCTTGCGCGTTGTTTGAAGAAATGGCCGCTGTGGTTTGGCGCGGCCGGCATAGCAGGTTGAGGTCAGACCCCTTGCGGGTTTCCAAAGGGCAGCGCCCTTTGGCCGCCGGAGGCGTTCTTCCCCCCTACCTCCCCGCGCAGCCCTCGTCCGGGAAGTCCACGATCACCTGTTCGTCGCCGTCCTTGCGGATGGCGATCTGGCCGATGACGCGGGCGTATTCGTGCAGGGCTTTCAAGCGCTGGAGCACGTCGCTGGCGATTTCCGGGGCGACCACGAGCATGAATCCCACGCCGCAATTGAAGATTTGCAGCATTTCCGGCCAGGTGAGGTTGCCCTGGGTGCGCAGCCAGTCGAAGACCGGGGCCACGTCCCAGCTGCCGAAGCGGAACCGCGCGGCCACGCCCTTGGGCAGGATGCGGTTGACGTTGTCGTAGAAGCCGCCGCCGGTGATGTGGACCATGCCCTTGATGTCGAAGTCGCGCAGCAGGTTGAGCACGGTCTTGACGTAGATGCGGGTGGGGGCGAGCAGGGCTTCGGCCACGGTTTTGCCCGATTCCGGGATCTGGTCGTCCGGGGCGAGGCCCGAGGCGGTGAGGATCTTGCGGATGAGCGAATAGCCGTTGGAGTGGGGCCCGGTGGACTCGATGCCGATGATCACGTCGCCGACGCCGATGCTCGATCCGTCGATGATGTTGGCATTGTCCACGATTCCGACGGAAAAGCCGGCCAGGTCGTACATGCCGTCGGGGTAGAACCCGGGCATCTCGGCGGTTTCGCCGCCGAGCAGGGCGCAGCCGGCTTGCTTGCAGCCGTCGGCAATGCCGGCCACCACCTGGGTGGCCAGATCGACCGAAAGTTTGCCTGTGGCGAAATAATCCAGGAAGAAAAGGGGCTTCGCGCCCTGAACCAGAATGTCGTTGACACACATGGCCACAAGATCGATACCGATGGTATCGTGCTTGCCAAAGTCATGGGCGAGCTTGAGCTTGGTGCCGACGCCGTCGGTGGAGGCCACGAGCACAGGCTCCTGGCAGGCGCCGGGTTCGAGCTTGAACAGCCCGCCGAAGCCGCCGATATCGGACAGGACACCCTTGATGGTCGTCCCGGCCACGAGGGACTTGATGCGCGAAACCAGGGAGTTGCCGGCGTCGATATCCACGCCGGCCGCCTTGTAGGCTGCCGCTCTGTCGGCCATGGGAACGCTCCTTGCGCGAAGTGCGAACGAAAGAGACACCACATAGGTTGTTTACGCTGAAAACTCAAGGGAGACCGGCCATGACGGCGCTGATCGACCGGAACCGGGGCAAGGGTGTGGGAATTGTGGGCATCGTGGCCCTGGCCGTCTGGTTCGTCCTGTGTGCCGGTCCGGTCCGGGCCCAGGTCGCGCCCCTGCCGCCCCAGGAGGAACCGGACGACGATCCGCCGCGCAAGGATGTGCGCATGGGCAATACCGAAAACATGCGCATGGGCCGCGATGCCGAGGGCAATGTGGTCATGGAGGTCCGGGCGCCCAAGAAAAATTCCGCTTCCCAGCCCCAGGTCGGGCCGTTTTTCATTTATCCGCAGGTGGGGATGCCCCCGATGCCGGGCGGCGGTCCCGGCGGCCAGTCCGGGAGCCAGATGGGTGGTCAAAACAGTGGCTCGGGCATGAGCCAGGGCGGGGCCAGGGGCCAGGGAACCGGCATGTCCGGTCAGACCATGTCCTCGGGCCAGATGGGCCAAACGGGTCAAATGGGTCAGACCGGGGCTATGGGGCAGACGGGCCAGATGGGACAAGGCGGGCAGGGCGGTTCCATGGGCATGCCGGGGCAGACCGGCTTCGGCGGGCAGACCGGACAGAGCATTCCGGTCCAGTCCGCGCCCGCCACGACAGGGACCGGGTCGTAACCCCCGGCCCGGGAGGTGTGCGATGTATCCGGCGCAACTGTGGAAAAGGCTGCCGGACGGCAAGGTCCAATGCCAGTTGTGCGCGCATTATTGCCGACTCGGCCAGGACGAGCGGGGCCGGTGCGGGGTGCGCCAGTGCCGGGACGGAGCGCTTTTCACCCTGGTCCACGACCGGGTGGCGGCGATCAACCTCGATCCGGTGGAAAAAAAGCCGCTCTACCATTTTCTGCCCGGCACCACGACCTTGTCGTTCGGGACCATGGGCTGCAACCTGTCCTGCGCTTTCTGCCAGAATTACACCCTGTCCCAGCCGCCGCGCCAGGGGCATCCCATTACCGGCGAGCACGTCACCCCGCAGGAGCTTGTCCAGGCCGCTACGCGTAGTGGTGCCGCCTCCATCTCCTATACCTATTCCGAGCCGACGATCTTTTTCGAGCTCATGACCGAGACGGCGACTTTGGCCCACGAAAAGGGGTTCAAAAACATCCTGGTTTCCAATGGGTTCCAGAGTCCGCAGTGCCTCAAGGCCCTGGGGCCGCTCATCGATGCGGCCAATATCGACCTCAAGGCCATGGACGCGGATTTTTACGAGCGGATCTGCGGGGCCAAGCTCGCGCCGGTGCTGGCCAACCTCGTCCACATGCGCCGGCTGGGCTGGTGGATCGAGGTGACGACCCTGCTTATTCCCGGACTCAACGACGCGCCGGAAGCCTTGCGGCGCCTGGCCGATTTCCTGGTGCGGGAACTGGGGCCGCATACCCCATGGCATATTTCGCGCTTTCATCCGGAATTTGCCATGCGTGACCGGCCGGTCACGCCCCTTGAGACCCTGGAGCGGGCCTATGCCATCGGTCGGGAGGCCGGGCTGGCCTTCGTGTATGTTGGCAATGTGCCGGGGAATGCCCACGATGGCACGACGTGCCCGGGTTGTGGGGAATTGTTGATCGACCGCAGGGGGTTCGCGGTGTCGGCGGTCCGCACGGTGGGTGGACGTTGCGCCCATTGCGGCGCGCCACTGCCGGGCGTGGGGCTGCCGTAGGCTTGTCGCCAGGAAGGGGCTGGCCGACCTCATCGTTGGCAGTGGAACGCCGTGCTTGGGGTGTCGTAGCCGGCCCGGGAGGCGCGGGGCGACGGTCTTGCCATGGGCGCCCGGTTGCAGTAATCAAATCGGCTCTTCGGATCGGGGCGTGGCGCAGACTGGTAGCGCGCCTGCTTTGGGAGCAGGATGCCGGGTGTTCAAATCACCTCGCCCCGACCACTATATTTCAAGGGGACAGGCCGTATTCGACCTGTCCCCTTCCTTTTGGATAATCGGGCTGGATATCTCTTGGTCAACCCAACAGAATAACGAGGGAATTTTGGATGACATTCGGGCAGGCTGCAGGCTGTCCCACGTGAGATCACCCATTAAAACGGCTACCCGGGCGTCTTGCACAAAAAAAGCACCCCTTCTGGGATGCCCAATATTTAATCCGACTAACTGGCCCGACTCTTCCAGCCATGGCAACCGTGCAATGGTTCGACGCTTTTCGTCGCCAAGCCGGTGGTCATAATTATTGGCAGTCATCTGGATCGACGAGTGGCCCATAAACTTGCTCACTGCCGAGAGGTCTCCTCCTTGATACGATCACACTGCGCCAAGGGCTTCATCTCCTGAAGACGCGCTAGGAACTCCTCGGAGAGCGGGACGGTCCTCCTTGTATTGGTCTTGGTCTTTCCCGGCGGTCTTCGGTGTTTGCCGCCACGGCGATTATGGCGGCGACGCTGATCGCCCGGCCGCCTTCGCGCTGCTTGAGGTCGGTCGCGTCCAGCCACAAATAGGGCCTCTCTCCCGTCAACGGCCTGGAAAGAAAGGCATGGACCCGTTCCTCGATGTCCTTGCACAGCTTTGGCTCCTGGGACTTGGAGATGCCGGAAAGGCCCATGGCCTGAACGAGATCGTCCACGCGCCGCGTCGATATGCCGCCGATCCAGGCCTCCTGGATGACGGCCACCAAGGCGCGCTCGCTGGTCGTGCGCGGCTCCAGGAAGGGCGGAAAAGAGCTGCTCTGGCGCCGCTTGGGGATGCGTCGCTGCAGGGAGCCGACGCGGGTATCAAGGCTGCGGTCTCGGTAGCCGTTGCGGGAGCTGACCCGCTCGGGATTTCGCTCGTGGCGGCTGGCTCCGATCAGGCCGTCCACATCGGCTTCCATGAGAAGCTGCAATAATTCAACTACTGTGAACAGATTCTAGCTCGGGATGAAATCCCAAAACAAAGCTAGCCAACCATAAGTGTGGACATTTATCTATTTTCTTCGCAAAAAAATTATATGCCTTGAAAATTTCCATTGGATCGTTGGAACTATCACCTAAAGAGAAGAGGTATTTTCCATTGATCCATTCACAAGTGAATGGCCTCCAGAAAGCCCCTGTCCCTTTCACCATATTCTGCACTCCGGCGGCAAATGGCACCCGCTCAAGACCAAGAAAATCAATGCACATGCATTTATTGCTCTTAGTTGTCAGATCTATGGCAATAATTACATCTTCTCCACGATGTATGGCTCGATGTATGGGGAGCATGCCGTCTTCAACATAATGGATATCTCCTCCGTTGAGAAAATATTTCAAAAACTGCAGACGTTTTGTATACATTCCCCGTACAAGCGGATGGATACCTGGAGTTCGAAGAAATATGTTTGAAGCGACTATATGCAGAGGCCGTCCATGTTTACATAACCAAAGGACTCCAACAATATAACTTGCGTAGTGAAATATGCAATAGATCGTTGCCTTATGAACATCCTGTTGAATAGACATCCCAGAGCAAGGCACAACGAGTTGTTTTTCCAAGCGATCAAGGGCATGGTCCTCAAAATCGTTGATCGAATTTGCTATATATCGTTGGACAATGGCAAGCAACAAACGCCATGTTGGCCAGTCAGAGTGGATACGTTTAAGGGAGGACCATACTAGGGGGCGAATTTTATAGCGCCCGGTAGCATGTGTATACCAGTCATATCCAAACGCAGCATGGATGACTCCACGTATACAAGCCCAACAGCGTCCTATTGAAATTGGTGCAAATCTGGCAAACAATCTGAGTATGGTATAATCGAGAGTCAGAAGTTGCCATACAATCCAACGACGGAGGTGTAGTAATATTTTTTTCAATACATTGAATTCAAAAAACATTCTGGACATGAGCCACCATAACACTTTTCTCTCTCAAATGCGATCCCTCTCGCGACCGTCTGTGTCAGCGATTACTGATACGACAGAGGAACAGACCGTCGACCACCACGGATTCATGAATCTCAAACAACCTCCGAAACGTGGTTTCTCCTTCTTCGGAATGATCATGGGCGGCCATAATCAGTGTACGATTTCCGATGAAGGTTCGAAGCCCCTGGGCGTTTCGTTCGATTTCCACGGCTACGTGTGCGCAATCATTAAAAATAAATTCATATCCCAGATCAGGGGCAGTGGAGAAGTCTCCGACATGAATCTGCACGTACTCCAGAAGACCCAATGTAGCGAGATTGCGCCGCAGACATCCAATCACGCCACCTTCCTGCATCAGAACTGGTCGTATATGGGTTTCAAAATAGGAACGTGGTACGTGGCCAATCGAAATATTGCCACATTCCGGAAAAGAGTAGTGCATTTCATCGCCAAGAGGATAGGCGTTCTCCAGTTTTGGACAGATTTCGCTCGTGACGAACTGTTTGCCGCCCCCCGAGTCCCGAATTCCCCGGGCCAAAATCGAGGTTGACTTTCCCACCCAGGCGCCCATCTCCAAAAACGGTCCGTCAAGCACCAGGGCGCAGCCATAGAGGATGCGCTGTTCCTCCGGACGGAGCCAACCGTTTTCGATTGGGGTCAAGATTTCAGGACAGGGTAAGGCGGCAATCTTGGCGAGAAGCTTCGACAGTTCCGGGGCACAGGTGCTGACCGGGATCTGGTTCCTCAGGGCTGACAAACGCTGAATTTCCACCTCGTCTTCCCGCAGACGCGCCTGCAGCTGGTCGCATTCGGTCGTCTGCTGTGCAAGCCGTATCTCGGCCGCATCGAGCCTGTTTTTCAGGTCCGCCAGAGCCGTACGCTGCGCCTCGCAGGCCTGTCCCAGGTCGAAAAGAGCCTGATCCTGAAGTCCGATCATCCGGTTAAGGAACGCGGCGTCGGCGAGCTGCTCAGAGGATTGGGAAGCCAACTGCGCCAAGCGGGCATCGTGGACCACTACCCCCGTATCCAGGAGCTCCGACAACTCCTGGGATGAGAGAAAATGACGCAAAAATTCTTGTTCGAGCTGGCCACTGGCCCGCCGCTCACTCATGTACCGCGTTTGCCAGGATGTCCCCCGATCGAGATTCGGAAGGCCTTCAAAGAATCTGTCGAAAGCTTGAACCTTACGATCATACTGGGCAAGAGTCCGAAGCGGATAGTGAAAGATCGTTGCACTGCCGTCGCTTGGCGGCCTGCCCGGAGGCCCTCCTTCCAACTCAACGTCATGGCCGGCCATTCCCAAGCGTCGAAACGAATGCATCTCGAATGCGACCTTGGGAAGAAGCGTGGTCATCAAGATAGGATAATTGGCTGAAAAATCAGTATCTTTGTTGAGAACCGACAATCGGTAGGCCTCGGGGGAATATGGCCTGCATACCCTATAGACGTGGGTGTTCAATACGGAGCCCGGCACGGACAGCACCTCTCGCGGGGCCAACATGTTGAACCGCAACGCGGTGATGACCGGCTTTGTCCAAGGGAGCGTCCGAAAAGTCCCTGTCGCGGGGAGCCAGAACTCGTCGGCATCAATGGACAGAGCCCGGTCGGCCTTGAGACGGCGCGCTTCCGAGAAAAGGATGTCATACCAGATGTCTACCTTGTCTGGCAGTTCATCCCGGTCGCGTCGCAGACACGTCAGGGGGATGCCGTCGCGCCGCAGGGCTTCAAGGGTTTCAAAGGTGCCGTCAATGGAACCATGATCGATGACCACAAAGGCATCGATGCCCACCCGGAGATGGTGAAGGATATTTTCGGCAATGATGTCGTTTTCGTCCCGCACGACCATCACGGCCACGATGCGCGCGCCAGTTGGGGTCATGGTCTATACTCCAAGGCAGCCCCCAGTGAGGCCAGGGGATCGATGCCGCGTATCCGCGCATAGGCGGCTTCGGCCTGTTGCTGCCGCAAGGCAGGTGTGTGCAGCCAGGCGAGAATCGATTCCAACGGGTCCTGTCCGTGTTCAAAGAAGGCGCACAGGTCGTTGATTTCCGGCTGGGGCCAAGCCGCAGCCTCGGAGAGGCTGAAGGCCCGTAGATGCGCCATGGCCACCAGCCGCATGGGACCGATGTGCCCAAATGGCCGAGCCCGGCCCAGACTGAGCACGATGCGCGCCTGCTGGGCCAGGGCGTTCCGCAAAAAAAGCGGCGTCACGTCCTTCGGGGTTCGCACGGTCAAAGTCGCCCCTTTGGCAATCCGCTCCAACATCGGCTGACGATAGTTGTCGACGTTGCCGAAAAACAGCACGTCGATGGATTTATCCGCCTCGGAAATACGCCCTGCCGTTTCCAGCAGTGGGCAGTATCCGGGCACAAAATGCTGGGAAAAAACGCCCAGATCCCGTAGCATGGCGACACTGTCCTTAAAGTAGGACAGAAAAAACCGGCAGCGCTCGAAAAAACGCCGGCCTTCACCGGCAAACAGCCAAGATGTCTCAGGCTTGAAATTCACCATGCCTTCGGCAACGAATTCTACATCGAACAGGCCGAAGTCAAATTGCGTCTTGGTAATGGTGCGTATTTGCTCCTTGGAGAGGTATTGCAGTCCAACAATGATATTGAGGGCTTTTGATTCCAGACGTGACGTAGCCATGGTCACGTTGTATCCCAGTTGCGACAACCAATAAAAGAGGCTCGTGTATATTTCTTCCTTCATGATCAGCCAGCTGTGCGACCGATCAAATATGGCAATATGCACGTGATTCACGCATCCTCCTAGGCGCCGTCATAAACGAAATAGCTTGGATAGCTGAGATAAGGCAGTCGGCGTAGGGTGATGTTGTTGAGTCCGAAGACCTCTTGCAAGGCCAGGGTCTCACCGGGGAAGCCGGGATCGTTGAGTTCGTCCAAGGCGACAACGCTCCCCCGTACCAAATGGGGTTTGATGGCCTGAAGCATGGCGCAGGTAGGGCTGTAGAGATCCATGTCCAGATAGGCCAGGGCAATGATGGTCTGGGGATGCTTCTCAAGATAAGCCGGTGCGGTTTGCCGGACATCGCCCTTGACAATTTCAAACTTCCGTTTGTGCGACAACGGCTTGAGGGCTTCCTGGGCGGTGAGTAATCGTGTCAGGAACGTTTCGTAGCCAGCCGTGGTGCGGACGTTTCCCGGTTGGGCGTAATCCGACACGCCGTCTTCGGCCGCGATATCGACGAAACCGGAAAACGTGTCGAATCCGATGATCTTGCGATGGTGATGGGTCGGCTCATAAAGCGTGCGCAAATTTTGGAAAAGGGAAATATTTTGCCCCCAGCGGGTGCCAAACTCCATGACTACGCCGGGCACATCGACAATCAGCCGGTAGATATGATCCATAAACAGGATGCGGCCAAGCAGTACATGGTCGGCGAATACACCCAGATTGTCGATTTTTTCATCCCTGGGGATGGGGGAAGTCTCTAACAATTCGACAAGCGCCTCGCGTGCCGTCTTTTCCGGACCGCTCAAGGCCCGCTGAAAACCAAGCAGATTTGCGGCATTCTGGGACGTTTCTTTTTCTGACATAGCACCATATCCTCGTGATACACTCTTGACAGCCCGTTAAAATTTCTCTTCTTCAGAAGACCCGCCCCAGCCTCATGCAACCAAATCGCGATCTCTAAACAGGCCTTCGCCTACAACGCCAAAAATCATGACAACAATGGCGCTGATAGGGAGTGTCCCGAAAACTGTGTAAATGCCCGGTGATGGATCAGCAGAGATAGTCTTCAAGCCGTTCCTGGAAGAAGATCGAAAGCTGGGCGATGATCTCCCGCCAGTTCCTCGTTCGCATCGTCAAGCGTCTCCCGGATCGGCCACCGCCAGATACAAAGCCTCGAACAGGGCGATCTCCGTCGAAAAGACGCCTTTCCCCTTCACGGTTTTCCTGGCCCGGCTGTTGAGGCTCTCAATGGGATGGGCGATGTAAATCAGCCGCCGTACCGCTCCGGGATAGTTGAAAAATCTCGCCAGTTCCGGCCAGTGCCGTTTCCAGGACAGCACGACGTGGGGGTATTTTCGTCCCCAGGTGTCCTCGAACTCGGCCTGGGCCATAAGGCCGGCGTCCTCTTGTAGGAGCGGTGTAGATCGAGTGCAGGGAGTTGGCAACCTCTTTGCGGTTTTTTCCAGGCCATCTGCGCCAACGGGTTCCTGACCTGCTAAACGAGGCAACGCTGGATTTGCGCCTGGGGATACACGGCCCTGAGGGTCCGTGTCATCTCACAGGATATTGCCACAGCCATGAACCTTTCTGCTATGAAGAATAAAGCCGTAATTAATGCCCTGAAACTGAGTCGGAAAAGATATTTCGAGGTGATTGAAAAATACAAGAGTTACTACAAGACGCGTATGAATGAACTTGTACAGTAATAAAATTTTAAGCACGGCGACAGAGCATGCACCAAAGGCCACAACGGAAAATGTTGTCTAACAGGGGTTAATGGCTGGCGAAATATCAAATGTTCTAATAAGCTAACCCAAGAAGGCAGGTTCAGGAACAGGAGATAGATATGGCGTCCTCGACGCTCACGGTGACAGCCACTATTCAGCTCGGTTTTCGCAGAGAATGTACAAAAAGGTGTCCCCTCTGTCACTATGCACAAAATATGCCCCATGTTCCCATGGGGGAGGCTACCAGCACACCGGTCTCCCTGGCCGCTCCTTTTCTGTAGAAGATGCGAAAAATGCGTCCCACATGTCACTCCTCCACTGGACCAATAATTCCTACCTGATAATGCAGAAATATTGTTCTCCAGTCTGGATACCCGCTGGCTTTGGATAACTTTTGGAGAACCGGGAATGTCCCGGAGAAGATCGATTTTGTCCAGAGTGACTTATCCAGATCCACCAATTCTATAATGATTACAGGGCTTGTGTGCGGCTCGTGCGGCGTTGGGAGCAGGATGCCGGGTGTTCAAATCACCTTGCCCCGGCCACTCTATTCAAGGGGACAGGCCGTATTCGACCTGTCCCCTTCCTTTTGGATAATCGGGCTGGATATCTCTTGGTCAACCCAACAGAATAACGAGGGAATTTTTGATAACATTCGGGCAGGCGGCGACCCGCAAATGGGCAGGCTGCCGACCCTTGTGGATCAGCGCAGCTTTCGGCGAGCACCGTAACGTCACCTGCCGCATCAGCCTCACCTTGACGCTTGCCTTCATCCACATCCCCGACGTTGGGGCTCCCCAGCCGATCCGCTTCCTTGACTTCCCCCCCTTGGGGACGCCAAAGTGATGCTCACCTTGATCCCACAAGGCGTGTCCCTGGACGGCCCATCGCACCCAATCCCTCGCACCATGGGCGGAAAAAAATGGCGACCGGGACCAGGAGACCCTCCACCAGTGGCTCACTTCGGGGGGAACCTCCCGAGGCAGGGCAGAGGGGGTAGAGCCGGAAAATGGTATCCATGCATTCACCAACAACAAAGTACATCAAACAACCGGTCTTCTCACCACGCCTGTGGGCGCACGTGCCGGGTATCCCAACCACCGCGCCTATCCCTTTTTTACGGGGAAAGACCGCCAAGGACGCGCTCCCCCTGACCCTATGCAGAACCAAATCGGGCAACCTGTGTTGACCAACCATCCAGGCAAGTTACCCTGACGGGCCACCGTGGGTGCTGTGGAGTTCCCGTGTCCAATGAGCGATCGTAGCCTTTCCCCGTTACAGCAGGTTTTGACATCCTTTCTGGAGACGCTTCCTGCCCTTTTCTGGCGTCTCGACATCATCAAGAACGAGATCATCTTTCTCAACGAATATGCAATAGCCGGTCTTTCCGAAAGCATCGCCCTCGTGCTCAAGAACCTGCGCCATGCCCGCCAGGTCGTGTTGGAACAGGATCTGGAACGTTTTTTCTGCTGTCTCAGTCAGATACGAAAACAGCAAAACGCTTCGGCCCTGGTGCGCATCAAAAACGACGAAGGCTTCTTTCGCTGGATCGTGATTCTCGGCATGTCCGATCCGGAGCGGTTGTCCGGCTCCATCGGCCTCCTCGCCGACTGCACCGATCTGATCGACACCGCCCTGACCTCTGGTTGGGGCAGTAATCTGTCCGAAAAAATCGCCCTCATCCCCATCCCGGTCGTGCTGGCCCGTTTCGCCGACCGGCGCATCGTCATGGCCAACCCCGCCGCCCAGTCCGCGCTGGGCTGCGACCTGGCTCGCGAGTCCGGACTTTCGCTGGAAGATTTTCTCGCCGCGGGTTCCCTGAAGCAGCTGCCCATGATCATCGAGGACCTCGTTTTCACGGGCCGTTGGAACGGCCCCCTGTCCGTCATCGACGGTCGGGGCGAACTTGTCCCGTGCGAAGGCCGGATAAGAGCCTATGCCCGGAACGGCGAGAACCTCCTGTGGTTCTCGCTCACCCCCTTGGAACCTTCCAGGGAGGACGCCCCCGGCGAAGACGCCCCCGACGAGACGTCCCCGGAGCTTGCCGCCGCTTTCGCCACGGTCGCGGATGTGCCAAGCCTCTTGCGCCTGCTCCTGGACAACCAGCCCCAACCGCCCCTGGCCGACGCCATCATGCTGTCGCGCATCTTCATCAGTGCCAACCGGGTCGAGGTCACGGGCCAAGGCACGGCCTTCCTCCAGACCCCGGAAGGTGACAGCTACCCGTACGAGGGCTCCATTGCGGAAAACATCGTGCGCTTCGACCTGGACCACATCATTGTCGAGGACACCTCCCGTAGCATCAAACCCATCGACTGGGTGCTTTTCATCCCGCGCGGCATCCGCTCCTATTTCGCCAAGCCGTTTTTCAAAAACGGCGTGCTCCACAACGTGTTGATCTTTTGCTCCACCGAAGCGAAGCGGTTTTCGGGGTGCAACGTTCGCTCCTACCAAAATCTGTTTCCCTTGTTTGAATCCGCCCTGGAACGCATTCTTTCCCGAGACTGAGGGGCTGCGAGTCGGTAAAACTGGTTGGGCCAGCTGGACCAGTTGGCCCAAACAGCGTCTTATGGCCCAACCAATGGCGGCAAAATGACAGCCCCTCGCTTGCATTTTGTGGCTAGCGGGCTTAGTTATGGAGCAAGCCAGCGGGGAGAAGAACGCATATGCCAGAACTGGTTGGGCCAAGGATTTCCTCAGAACGGGTGCAGACCCTCATCCGACAGTTGCAGGCCCTCATCGAAGGCTCGGCCACGGACAGCAATGCCCGGTTGCCGAGCGAGCGCCAATTAGCCGCCCGGTTCCAGTGCAGCCGCAACACCGTGCGAGAGGCCTTGGCCGCCTTGGCCGCCCAGGGACTCATTGGCATCCGGGGTCGCGTCGGCGCCTACCGGCAACCCGTGGCCGCGACGGCCAAGGCCCCGGTCGATCTGGACCAGGCCCTGACCGCTCTTGACGTCACCGTCCCCGCTCTCGCCCGCCTGGCCGCCGCCACGGCCGCCACGGCCGGCGTCTCCCGGCTGGAGTCCCTCACCTCGAACCTGAGCCAGGCCCTGCTCAACCGTGACACCGTCGCGGTCTATCGCTGGTATGTCACTTTTTTCGTGGAGTTGGCCGGTATTGCCGGGAATGTCTATCTTACAGGGATGTTGACACAAATTATGGAGGCATCCTGTCAGCTTCCCGCAGGGCGCCTCACCCGACGGGAACAATCGGAGACGTTTTTTTCCGGGGTGGTGGAACTGCTCCAGGCGCTGCGGCGCGGGGACGGCCGGGATGCCGCCGCCATCGCGGCCCGGGGGCTCAAGGCGTTTGCCATCATCATGCGCGCCGCCAAACCGCCGCGCAAAGCAGTCGCCACGGAGCGCACGTCATGACAAGGAGGGATTTTTTCCGAAGCCTTTTCCCGTTGCGTCGGGACGACCGGGCCGCCGAGTCCTCCGGGGACCGGACCCGGAGCCAGGACGTGACGCGGGAACTTTTTCTGGCCGCCATGCGGTTGGGTATCGACCCGGCCACCATGACGCCGCAAGCGTTGGAGACCGTGTTGGCAGGCAAACAACCCAAGCACGAAACCACGGATGACAAAGGGGCATCGGGGTCTGACTTGGCCGGTCCCCCCGATGCCCTGCGTCATTCGCAACAACGGGGAGGACCCGATGGAGACGAACGACAGCCAATTTTCGTATCTTGAAAGTCGCAAATTGGTCAAACGCTGGAGCGGCCCCTGGCCGGTCCTGGCCAACTCGCTTTTCATCGCCATCATCTTTTACGCGAGTTGGTGGATCTTTCAGGATCCGCGCGGCATTATGCGCATGTATACCCCGTACGTGGGCTACATGGTCTGCCGGTGGTTGCTGATCCTTTTTATCTGGGTGGCCTATATTTTCGATTTCTGGCCGTTTCGCCGCACCTGGTTGGCGAAGACCCATCCCGTGGTCAAGGGCGTCGTGTTGACGGCAGTCAGCGTGGCAGCCATGATCCTGCTCATCAAGGGCTTTTTCATCGAAATCCTCGGCAACTTCGGCATATCCTATTTTAGTGTCGAGCGGCTGACCGCCATGGGGCTCACCGAGTTCTATTCCATGGAATACGCGGCCGAGGCCATCATGATGTTCGCGGTCATCGCCTCCTGGTTATCACCGAGCTGGGTGGTGGCCTGCGAGAACGCCCCCTGGGACAGCCTGCCCCAGCCGACCCGGGGCATCACCATCACCATTGTCACCTTCTTCCTCAGCATGGTCATCTACTTCGTCACCATGCACTCCCACATGGCCATCCTGTTCTATCCCTGGCAGCAGTACACGGCCATCACGCCGCCTTACTGGGAGAAATTCGCCAACACCGTCTCCGGCAACTTCCATATCGCCTGGATCATGTGCTGCACGGTCACGGTATGGCTCTACGAGACCATCTGGGAACGCTATCCCTTCAACCTCATCCGCACCAACTGGCTGCGTCGCGTCACCGCCTTTTTCGGTATCATCGCCATTGCCCTGGCCTTGTGCTTCTTCCTGTTTTACGCCCAGGAATTGACCTGGGGCCTCAATATCCGCGGCACGCGGCGGCTCATGGCGCCGGACTGGCGCTGGCTGCACGTGGGCGAGACGGCCATCTTCTGGCTGGTCGCCATGCTGTTCCACACCTTCTACCTCGGCAACTGGCCAAGAAAGTTCAGCCGTCCGGTCAACGTCTTCATCCGGACGTTCCTGACCGCGGCCATGACCGTGGTGCTCTACGTCGTCTACTACAAGACGGCGCATCTGTTCCTCGGTACACAGAAGGGTTTTTCCCATCCCCAGCAGTTCCCCATGATCCCCATGATCTGGCTCATCAACATCTTCCTGATCAACGTCTGGTTCATGGACGGCTGGCCCGGCTGGAAGGCTGTGCCCAAGACGGCCGCGGAACTCGAAAACGTCCATGAGGAAATCGTGGCCCACGACGTCTCCTGGTCGCCGAGTCTGGGCCGTGGCCTGGCGATCGGCCTGGCCGCCGGCGTGGTACTGTATATCGGCATCATCAACATTCTGCCCTGGCTCGGCCGGGTCGTCACCATCGTGGAATAGGGGGGCGCCATGACTACCGAAAAAAACATTTCCCGACGCAATTTCCTCATGGGTGCGGCCACGGGCGTGTGCGCCGGTCTGTTCGGCGCCATGGGGGTTTATTCCTACACATCCTCGGCCTACAACCGGCTGCCCAAGACGGCGCGCAAGTTCGAGGACTTCGGCGCCTGCCGCCGGGTCAAGGTCACCAACATCTCGGAGACGAGCTGGTTTAGCAACGCCACGCTCATGGGCGACATCAAAACCGCCGGCGGACTGCTCGTCAACCAGTACACCATAGGCTGGCCGCCTTTTGGCAACGGCAAGGGCATTGCAAAGGGTTCCTATGAATCCGGCATCGCCTCCATCCAGAGCATGCTGCCCGGGGACATCGCCCAGGCCTGGGAAGTCCAAAAGAAGCTGGGCCTGCACCCTGAAAATCCGGGCGGTTTTTCCGCCCTGGTCGAGGTCGAGTCCCTGGACGGCACGGTCCATAAGTACTTGCTCGACACGGGTTGGTCCTTCGAATGGATGGATCAGGCCTTCAAGCGGGAAAAGATCGATCAGATGCTGGCGGCCCGGGAAATCGAGGGGCTGTTTTTGTCCCACGAACACTGGGACCACTTCTGGGGCTTCCCGGTGACCATGAAGTATGACAACCGCCTGCCGGTCTACACCCACGACGGTTTTTACAAGGAGGGGCTGCAGTACATCAAGGACAGCGGCTACAAGGGGAATCTCGATATCCAGAAGACGGCGCTCAAGCGCATTATCCCCGGTATGGTGGTGGTCAAGTACGACGTCCCCATCATCAACCGAGTCTTTGGCGAGACGTCGCTCGCCTTCAATGTCAAGGACAAGGGGCTTGTCCTCGTTTCGGGTTGCTGCCACCAGGGCATTTTGCAATGCACGGATTATGTGCGCACCAACTTGAAGTACGACAACGACAAGTTCCACGGCATCTATGGCGGTCTGCACATCTCGCCCTTCGAGGACTGGGATCCGAAATACGACGATCTGGTCATCGCCCTGGGGAGCTACGGCTTCGAGCGCATCGGCTGCAACCATTGCACCGGTCATTTGACGGCCAAGAAGTTCGTGGCCGCCGGCTATCCGGTGGTGCGGGGCACGGCCCGGTTCCGGTCCAGTTCCCCCGACTACCTGGGCAATGGAGACACCATCGAGTTCTAGCCACGACTGCCGTCCTTGGCAGCGCTTTGTCAAAAAGGGGCCGCCGCAAGGCGGCCCCGAATGAAGGAACGGCCTATGGATACCAGCCGCCTCCTGCCTCCGGGGCGTTGCGAACCGACGCCGGAAGCTGTTTCCCGCCTGCCCGTTTCCGCCTTGCTTTTGGCCTGCCTCGACGCCCGCTTCAAGCGTTTGACCCGCTGGCAGGGGCTCTCCCGCTGTCCGGGTCAAGCCGAGGCCTGGACCTGCCGTCTGCGCCATCGGCCCGGCATCTTCGGCTGGCTGCCGCAATCTTGTCGGGAAACGCCTGATGCGTGCGAGGCGGGCTTTACGCTCCACTATTTTCCGACGCCCGAGGATCGGCTTTTCGATCACTTTTCTCTGGCCGCCGGCTGGACCGCGCTGGGCGAGGATTTTCGGGCGCAGGTCCGCGATTTCGCCAACCAGCCTGCATTGTGGCCGCTGTTCGGCCTGGGGCGGGCCGTCCTTGTCGCGACCCGGCGAATGGGCGCCTTCTTTTTTCGCTTCGAGGCGCTTGAGCAGGACATCATCCTGATGCCGGCGGGACTGCGTGGCGAGGACGGCTGGGTGGTGCGCCCGGGCGAGGCGGAACAAAATCTCCCGGCCTGGGCCCTTGGCCGCGAACTGTTCGATGTCGTGGCTGGGGCCTTGACCTTCGGACTGGGCTGTCCGCCCGCCGCACTGGTGCAGTCCGAGGCGCCGGGATGGCGGCGGCTGCGGCTGGCCGACGGCACGCTCCGCGAGGAGCCGGACGACGAGCCGCTTCGCGGCGTGGGACTGGCCTGGGGCGAGGGGGTTACCGGCCGGGAAAAGGACTTGCGCCTGCCGACTGCCGACACGGAACACCTCTGGCTGGCGGACGGTAACCTGCCGCCGGAAGAGGCCGAGGCGCCGTGCTGGCAGGCCCATGACCTCGAAAACTCGGACGTCCGGACTGCTCCGGAAACGGTTGATCACCGGCCTGGCCTCATTGTGCTCACCGGCTTTCTCGGCTCGGGCAAGACTTCGCTGCTGCTCGAAATGTTGGAGCACCTTCGCGCCCATGACCAGTTCGTGGCCATCATCCAAAACGAGATCGGGGCCACCGGCGTGGACGGCTACCTTGTCGACGGAGGCGAGAGCGCCCTGACCCTGGACGAAGGCTGCGTATGCTGCACCTTGGCCGGTTCTCTGTCCAACGGCATCAGACGATTGACGCAACAGTTCCAACCGGAACGCATCATCCTTGAGACCTCTGGCCTAGCCAATCCCCTCAACCTGCTTCAGGAACAAGATTCCTGGGCGGATCTGGCTCGGCTGGAAATGGTCGTCACCGTGGTGGACGCGGTCCATGCGCAGGACATGCTGCGCTGCTCCGACATTGCCCGTGATCAAGTCCGGGGGGGTGACGTTCTCGTCGTCAATAAAATCGACCAGGTCGATCCGGCGGCCGTGGAGCGCCTGGACGCCTGTTTGCGGCAATACAATCCCACTGCGCCGCTGCTCCATACCCACCATGGCCAGTTGCAACCGGGGATACTCTTTGATGCCGGAAACAATGCGAACGGGGCGTCGCGGTACGCCCCCTCGGCCCCTCTCCTGCGTCGCCGCAACCATGAGGACGAAGCCTTCAACGCTGTGTGCCTCCCGCAACCGGAAACGCTCACAAGGCAAACCTTGGCGCACTGGCTCGGAAAGCTCCCCCCCGATGTTTTTCGCCTCAAGGGTATCCTCCGCCTGGCGGATGTCCCCGACCCCCTCGTCTTGCAGGGTGTCGGCCGACGTTGGGAAGTCCATCCCCTAGGTAGTCCTTTCGAGGATGATCCCTTTCTCGTTTTCATCGGGCGCCAACTCAACAGCGAAAGCCTCCAGCCGTGATTGCGCGCTAGGAGAGGCCGCGGTCAGTGCTCAGCAGTATGGCTGCCACCTCCTTTAACGTGGCAACCGCGTGATGGTCCGGCGATTTTGCCCACCGAGGAGGTGGTTATCATTATTGGTAGCCATCTAGATCGACGCGCGGCCCAGAAGCTTGCTGACTACCGAAAGGTCTTCGCCCTCGTTCAGGAGGGGCGTGGTAAAGCGCAGTCTGACGTTGTAACGGACGCCACATACGGAATATCCCCGAAGTGGAGTACGTCCTAGCCGGATGCGCTGAGAGACCCTCAACCGCTCCAGATGCTTCCTCTCATTTTGACCTTCAGCAACTTGTAATGATGAAACTCTTGCGAGTAGGACTAAATTGTATTTGACAAGCTGTCAAAATTAAGTAGTAAAAAAACACCTACCTGATAAAGCCTAACTCGCCGTGAGGCGGGGTCGTTCGGAAAGCCACGGATCTCTCGAAGATAGCCGGGCTGCCTAGTTAGGTCATCCGTAAGCATATATGTTTTTCTCGATTGTTTGAGCGACAGCACTGCTGGCGCGCAATATTCGATTGATTCAAGATGTTGGGTGACCCGTGTTTGAGTACAAACGGAATCAGTATATCAGTATCATCACAACGTTCTGTCACATTGTGGTGGCAGGTTCTTTTTTGCTTTGTTTCCATTACACTGTAGTCAGTCTCGATATCTTTGTCGCAGATATGGAAAACGGGCATACACGTTTAGAGGAGCTCGTTCGTCTTGAATTAATTCTTGTAGGCATGCTTATAGCAAATAAAATTTTCATCAATTATTTTTATTCCAACAAGCATCAATTTTATCTCCCCACTCCAATAGTACAGATTGGGAACTTTTTCATTATCGCTTTAGGCGATGTGCTTGTGGCATATATTTTGCAAAATATGTAGCGGTCTAGGGTTTCTTGGACAGTTTGGGCGCGAAAGTCAGGCGGCCTTGGTGACCTCGGCCTTCTGCTGTTCCCTGACCTGAGCCGGAGACCGATAGCCATGCCGGCCGATGCGCCACTGTTGGTTGTAGATTTCCTTGAAGGCCAGGAGCGCCAACCGAAGCTCCTCGACCGTGTCGCAGCTGCGAACCCAGAGAAGGTTTTCCTTGAGGATGCGGACAAAGCGTTCGGCGATGCCGTTGCCTTGCGGCTCCCGAACGTAAGACGCTGAATCCGTTATGCCCAGGAATTTGATTTCATTCTGAAAATCGTCTGAGATGAACTGGCTGCCGTGATCATGCCGCAAGGTCAGGCCCTTGGCCACGTCCTTGCCGAAAGCGCCGAAACTGTGGCGGACGCCCTGGCGGATCGGTTCCAAAGCCTCGAAACGCGTGCCACGCTTGGCGGCGTGGATGCCGACCACCTCCAGAGAGCAGTGATCGATAGCGAAAAATATCGCTGCATTGCCTTCCTTGGCCGTGAGTGTTGTGGTCATGTCCGTGCCCCACATCTCGTCCACACGGGAGGTCTTGATCGTCCCGTCATGGGCCTTTGGACCGTGCGGGTGGCCGATGCGCGTGGGAGCGAGCCAATTGTTTTCGCGCATCAGGCGTAACGTCCGGGTCGGGGACGTCCGGATGCCCTTGTTGCGCAAGCCCGCCCAGATCTTTCGGTAGCCTTCACCGGGAAACGGGCGGGACGCTATCTCGGCTTTGATCTGTACAGCCAGTGCGGCATCACTGTGAAATCCTTGAGGCCCACGGCGTCGCCCTGGTCCTTTCGGCTGCTGCCGTTGCCAGTACACAGTGGAACGCGCCACCCCCCAGATGCGACAGACGCGCGCCACACCGTAAGCTTTTCCGGTGGAGATCGAGATGGACTGGCTCACTTCCTCGACCTCCGGAATGCCAAAGGGCGGTTTTGCTCTATGCGGGCGATCTTCTCCCGAAGCAGCTCATTTTCCATGGCCTGTTCGCCGATTTTCTCCCGCAGACGGCCAACCTCCACGGATTCCTTGACCGGATGCGGTTTCAGGCCGGCTTCCCCTGCCTCAAGAAAGGTGTCGCGCCACAGCGTCAACGTAGCTGCCGTCACCCCGAGCTCCCGGCTCACCAGATCAATGTCTTCTCCGCGAAGAAGCCGCAACACCGCTTGAACCTTGTGCTTCGCCCAAAATCGCTTGGGGGTACCTCCATCAAGACTCATCGGACACCTCCTCGACGACCTCGATAGTCGCCTAAGTTGGTGTCCAAGAAAACCCTATGCCGATCCAAATATGCTTGCAGTAACGATTTTGCCACGGCTTTTTTTTATATGGCAATACAGCATAGCTCTTTTGTTAAATTTTGTAGTGACATATGGGGTGTATTATTTTTTTATAATTGTAAACTCGCTCCCGGGGAATAAAAGAACTTTTATCATGATCGGGAGCAACAGACGTGCCGTTAAATTTGCACGGTTTTTTGAATCAAACAGCATCCTCGGATTTTATAATTTAGGATATCTTGATAATGATAATTATAGCGGTGAAGAGATAAAAATATTTGGTAAATTGAAAAATTACTCTGACGTAGTGAGGAGTAATGTCATAGATGTTGTCGTTGTTGTTCTGCCAATTCGGTCATGTTATGATGACATAATGGAAATTATTTCTATATCAGAGAGGCATGGTATTTCTGTTCATTATCTTATAAATATATTTGAACCAAAGTTTAGCCATATTACTTCATCAAAAATTGGAGCATTGGCCTCAATAGTGATGCATACTGCTCCACTTGAAGATTGGCGAATATTGATTAAGCGTTTTTTTGATATTGTATTTTCAACAATAGTGATAATTGTGACGCTTCCAATCATGGTCATTGTTGCGGTCGCCATTAAATTTGGTGATAACGGTGAGATACTATTCACGCAGCAGCGAGTTGGCTATAATAAGCGTATTTTTAAAGTGTATAAGTTTAGAACGATGTGTAGGGATGCCGATAAAATTCAAGGTCAAATTTCTCAACTCAATGAAATGGATGGGCCGGTATTTAAAATTAAAAACGATCCTAGAATCAGTCCATTCGGGCGGTTCTTGCGTCAGTACAGTCTTGATGAACTTCCTCAACTTTTTAATGTATTGAAAGGTGACATGAGTGTTGTGGGACCGAGACCAATGGCACTCAGGGATTACAAAGGTTTTTCCGAGGATTGGCACCGACGGCGATTTTCCATGCGACCGGGCTTAACTTGTTACTGGCAGGTCAGAGGACGCAACGCGCTACCGTTCGAGACATGGATGCAGTTTGATATGGAATATATTGACAACTGGAATCTGTTTGAAGATTTGAAGATCATACTGTTGACCATTCCAGAGGTGCTCCGCGGAGGGGGAATGTGATTTGATGCTTCAACTGATTTATTCTGAGCCGACAGAGGTAAATGTGTAATTGAAGCTATTTTTTCATGTTTGACATGCTCGAAAAGCACAAAAAGGATTTTAGCTATGAAAAATAAAGAAACTTCTCATTTAAAGCAAAAAAAAATGCTGTTGGTCGTGTTGGCATTGCTGGCAATGAGTTATATTGTCTATGCAAGTAATGTATTTTTTATGTCTGGAACTGAACGACTTATGGCGAGCAAGATTATGGCCATGGTCAACGATAAATGATTTAACTTGTTAATCGGCTGTGGGATAAACAGTGTCCTCCAAACAAAAGCCGCAACATCGAATATCGGAGGAGCGACCATGTTTTTTGTCATACCTTTGAAGAAAAACACGGCATCAGTGCGACGCGGAAGCGTACGTATCTTTTTTCTCATCGTTGTTGTCGCTTTGGGCGGACTTTGCATAACGGGATGCGCCGGCAAATCGTCGAAGTCGGGGCGCGGGGAGGAGCCCATCCAAGTGGTTCCGGCGGATTTTTTTAATCCAAGTTTCCCTTCCCAGTCGGTTTTGATTGAGCCGGGAGATGTGCTGACAGTTAAGTTCTACTATAATCCTGAACTTAATTCCGCTCAAATCGTGCGTCCAGATGGAAAAATTTCACTGACCTTGTTGCAGGGTCTCGAAGTTGCTGGTCAATCCCCAGAAGAGTTACAGAGCCGATTACTTACATTGTATTCCAAAGAATTCGTCGATCCCGTCATCTCCGTTGAAATCGAAAAAAAATCAAACACCTCGGTTTTCGTCTCAGGACAAGTCACCACAGGTGGGATCAAGTCGCTGCAGGCCAATACGACCATTGGGCAAATGTTGGCTCAAAGTGGTGTCAAGGAGCGAGATGCTGATCTCTCTAGTGTAGTACTTGTGAGAAAACATGGTGATAAGTTGTATAAGGTTTATAAGGTCGATGCTCGTTTTGAGCAAGGCGTCGAGCGCGATATTTACCTCGCCCCAGGTGATATGATTATTGTCCCAAGAAACGCCATTACTATTCTTGGTGACTTTGTTCAGAAATATATACGTGACGTGGTGCCTCCTCAGATGAACATTATGTGGGGCCTCAATACTGATTTAAACACTGCTCTTGGCGTAAATAGGTAAATATCATGAACACCACATTAAAAGACGTTCTGGAAATAATTTTTCGGTATTTGCGCTATGTTATCGTGTTTAGCATTATAGTAGTGTCTTTTTCACTACTTTATTCATTCGGAGCGAAAAAGATTTATAGCTCTAAGGCACAGGTGCTCATTCGTCTTGGTCAAGAACAAATGGGCAGCATGCAATTTATGAATAACGCCAAAAATGTATATGTAACACGTCGCGAGCAGGAACTGAAAAATGAGGAAATGATTTTCCTCAGTGACAGAGTCATCACAGCTACCGCTAAAGCAATATTGGGCAGCGATGCAAATGACGCCAAAACATTGGCGACAACAAAAAAATATTTAGTTGATCATCTTGAAGTGAAGTCTCTCCTTGAATCTGACACTCTGTCACTCACCTTCAAGTTCCCTAACCCTATTGTGGCTAAAAAAATACTTGGGATTCTCATCAATAAATATATCGAGCACCATATTGGAGTATATGAAAACGTCAACGAACTAAATTTTGTAAAGTTAAAACTTGCCGAGTCGCGAAAGAAATATGATGATGCTTTGCATAGGTACACAAGTTTTGTTGATTCTTATAAAATTTATGATGACAAGCAGATCGAATTCCTCATTACAAAACGTAATAGCTTGCGATCAGACTTGGCTAATGCCAGGGCAGAGCATCAGTATCACAAGCAAAAGCTTGCCCGCACCCTGGAAGAAATACAATTATTACAACCATATGAAAAATATAACAGCGTTGAGGTCATCAATGACCGGCGCAACAAGCTTCAGAGCAAGCTCAATGAAGCTACGCTCGAAAGGCAAAATCTTTTACAAAAATACACACCAGAAAGTCGCCTTGTTTTAGATGTCAATAANGAAATTGAGATGCTGCAAAAGCTCATTAAAAGTGAGCCGGAGCGTGTTATTAACAGTGTTGATAGCCGCAAGAACGATACCTATTGGACTACCGATCAGAACGTCATTGACTTGAAGACAACAGTTGCTGGCGAAGAAGGAAAAATTGCTAGCCTTGCCCAGGAGTTGAAGNCTCTTGAGGATGAGCTTTCGAAGAATGCNCACAACTTTCAAGATTTTACATTGCTCAAAAAAGATCTTGATCTGGCTAAGATTACGTATGAAAAGTATTACGAAGGATTTCTTGAAAGTGACCTCAATAATATGAGTAAAAATCAGCAGGTCACGAATATTTCCATTATTGAAGATCCTTCTCAGAGTTTTGTTCCTGATTGGCCAAACAAAAAGAAGATCTTGCTTTTTACCGGAGCATTTCTCATCGCCGGCAACTTCTTTCTCGTCTTATTTCTCTCAATGATGAACAACACTATTACCAATCCAATGGAGCTTGAAAGACAGTTCGGTGAGCAACCGGTAGCAACAATTCCATTGGAATTTGCAGGTGAAGGTGCGGATGGCGACTCTCCGAGGAAAGGCTTGACTAAGGTCATGGTGGAACTGCGTGGAGGCGCTGTCGGCGTTGAGTATTTTGAGAAAAGACGCATGGAATTCCAGCGTTTTTTTATCAACCTCAGTCGGGCTGTGAGCGGAGTGGGCAAAACTGACCCAGATTCTCTTCTCTTT
>JGI20225J20221_1000744_pt1 | contig 46377 bp, 48 predicted proteins | sample BioMet4_FD_20221 | JGI IMG/M metagenome (IMG submission 20221) | reverse complement strand
CGTTCAAATTTACAAATGACGGTGATGGCTTCCAACTGCTGGTCTCGAAGCTCAATTCGCTTAACGCGGAGCCCGACAGAATCATCATCGGTCTTGAATCAACGGCACACTATGGCGACAACCTTATCAGGTACCTTGTTGCCGAAAGTTTCCAGGTGTGTGTGTTGAACCCCATTAAGACTTCTGCTATGCGTAAAAATAACATCCGCAAAACGAAGACTGACAAGGTCGACACATACATCATTGCCAAAACTCTTATGATGCAAGATTCCTACAGGTTCTATACTTTCTATGACCTTGACCTGATGGATCTGAAGACTATGGGGCGTTTCTACCAGAAAACCGTCAAGCAGCGTACACGGCTGAAAATACAGCTCACTGCCTATGTTGATGAAGTCTTCCCGGAGCTCCAGTACTTCTTTAAATCCGGTCTGCATCAGAAATCTGTCTATGCCCTCCTGAAGGAGGCTCCGACACCGGAGGCCATTGCTTCCATGCATATGACTCATCTTGCGAACCTGCTTGTAAAAACCTCGCACGGTCATTTCAACAGGGATAACGCTAAAGAATTAAGAGTTCTCGCGCGGAAGTCTGTCGGCGCATCCGACAGCGCTCTATCTATTCAGATAACTCACTCCATAGCACAGATCGAGTTACTGGATAGCCAGTTACAGAAAATTGAAGATGAAATGGCTGAGATCATGAAGTTCAATGACTCAGTTATCATGACCATTCCGGGTATCGGCTGTATCAACGGCGGAATGATACTTGGTGAAATAGGCGATATTCACCGTTTCTCCAATCCTTGCAAGCTGCTTGCCTTTGCCGGCCTTGACCCCACTGTATATCAGTCAGGTAACTTTCAGGCCAGGCGGACAAGAATGTCAAAGCGCGGATCCAAAGTCCTGCGCTATGCCCTTATAAACGCAGCTCACAATGTAGTAAAAAACAATTCCACTTTCAAGGCTTATTATGATGCCAAGATGGCGGAAGGCCGGACCCATTACAATGCCCTGGGACATTGTGCCGGCAAGCTTGTCAGGGTCATCTGGAAAATGATGACTGATGACGTAGAATTTAACCTCGATTAAGAGGTCTGTATATCACATCGATAGACTTGTTTAAAAGCGCCCACCCGGGAGCCTTGTTAAGGTTACCCTTTTTGCCATCGATATAAAAAAGGAATTTTTTGCTAATTTAAGATTGACTTTTCATAGTTGGTCTCCTTTTCTATTCACAGGGAAGTATAATTTATCGAATCAGTCTAATTTAACCGTATTGTTTGTCTCAGCAGCCTTGTAAATTGCTTCAAGAATCTGTGTCACACGAAATGCCTCTTCTGGCTTAACACAGGGTTCTGTATCATTCAGAATGGCATCTACCCATTGTCTGGCTTCTACGACTCCCGCAGGTTCGTTAACTCCTTCAAAATAATCCACAAGCGCCTCTCCCGAAAGCTGCTCTGTCATCATCTTACCATGGCGGGTATGATTGAACCAAAGTTCCGGTTTCGCATAGCTTCCGCCATGCTTGATTTCGGCCCCTTCCAGTGTACCGCACAAAGTCGTAGACGCTTCTCGGGCATCCAGATAATTCAGTGCCCAGGAAGCACGCAGATTAATAAGCGCGCCGTTCTTCATCTTAATAAATCCCATTGCCGAATCTTCGACTTCGAAAGTTTTGGGATCCCAAGCCCCATAAGTATTGCCCTCAGCAGCTTCCGGCATATGCCCCAGCTTATAGAACACCTGTCCGGAGACACTGTCAACATCATAGTTTTTCATACACCAAAGGGTAATATCCAGCGCATGAGTTCCGATATCAATGAGCGGACCACCACCTTGAAGTTCTTTGTTCGGAAATACCCCCCATGTCGGAACCGCCTTACGACGGATTGCATTGGCTTCACCGTAGTAAATATCTCCGAGTTCTCCAGCATCACATGCTTTTTTCAAGACCTGTACGTCATAGCGGAACCGGTTCTGGTATCCAATTGTAAATTTTTTCCCGGATTTCTTCCATGCTTCAATCATCTTCTTTGCGTCAGAAGAAGTTGCCGCCATAGGTTTTTCACACATAACGTGCTTACCTGCTTCAAAAGCGTCAACTGTGATCTGGCAATGGGCAACATTAGGAGTACAGACATGTACAACATCAATTTCAGAATCCGCGAGCAGTTCTTTATAATCCGTATAAATCTTTGCTCCCGTCAATCCGTAACGTTCTTTTGTTGCCTCTGCCTTTTCTCTGACCAGATCGCAAAGAGCGACAATCTCTACCTTATCAGAAACTTTTGCCAGAGAAGGAAGATGCTTATTATTACATATTCCACCCGTTCCAATAATACCTAATTTCAGCTTATCCATATATTTTCTCCTCATATTTTTATAAAATGTAGAAATAAATATTTTCTGCCTTTTTATATTGTATCAATCAGACGCTTAAGCATCTCCTGATGTCTGCGTACTTGTTCCACCTCACTTATCAGATCTTTTACCCCGCGGTCCTGGAAACGGCGCTGCCCTTCATATTCTGAATTAATATAACCACTGTAACCAGATTCTTTCAGCATTTTAATCGGTGATTCATAGTCAACAGAAATATCGTGATACATGCCAGGCTTTCCTGGAATTTCGGACATGTTATAGAACTTGCCATGGATGTTTACTACATATGGCATCAGTTCTTTCAAATCAGATGCCTTAGTATGACTTAGCAGGAGAGCCTGCCCCATAACTTCAAAATCTATGTCTGTATAGTCTTTAACATTATCGCGGATCATTTTCTCCATTTTTTCGAAAGCAGGAATTAAATCTGCAGGAGCATCGCCAAACTTGAGGTATCGATGAAACATAGACTCCACATTGCCAGCTGAATAAAGAGATAAATCAATATCTGTCAGTTCATGACTGCGGCCTTCATAATTATCCATGCAAAGCTGTACTGCCAGATCACAGCTTTCTCGTTTAGCGCCCTGTCGAACATACCAGTCCATCGTAACTTCCGATGGACGAAAGGCAAAAATTCCCCAGTCCGGAACGATTCCTAAATGCTTTGTACCGGTTTTCTGTACAAATTCCACGATTTCATTTACATATTGCCCATTAAGCGGAATTGGCGCATGAATTTCCTTGCCGATCCTTATATCGCATTCTTCAGCAACTGGAAGCGCTTCAAACATAACCTCTGCAGGAGTTGTCGCCAGTGTACGGACATTCTTAAAGCCAAGTTTTTTTGCTAATTTGATATCTGATTTCAGACGGTCAGCACACTCTGAAATACTCATAACATGATCTCGAAACTGAAGGACATCGCAGAAAACATCCATTGTTACAGGAGTAGTTCCATATTTTTCCATCCATTCAAACCAATGTTTAAAAAAATCTGCCGGTGGGTTGGGATATCTGCGCAGGCTCTGCTCATCCAGCATTTCGATACCATCCGCGCCATATAGATTAGTACCCACCTCTCTTATCTGTGCTTCTAAGTCCAGTTCTTTGAAAAACTGTGCCTGCTGATAACTATAAAGTGAAACGCCTCTTTTAATCTGTCCCATTCGTCTTTCCTCCGTCACTTATTTCTGTAGTTCCAGTGTATAACTGATTATATTTTTTGTTTTATCTGAACCGGCTCCAGTACCAGGTTCAGGAGGGCACTTTACCCATTCCTCATCCGTTGGCAGATAACCATATGCCGCCAGAACAGATTGTTGAAAATCTATCTTATGTTTTCCCGGTTCAAGCCCTCCGGGCTTCTTTACATGGACAATCCCTTCATCGTCATAATCCCAGTGTTCCCAAACACAGGTTTTAATTCTTTCAAATGTTCTGGGTGCTGTGTTGTTGATTTCAAAAGTCTGAACATCTCGCCTGTACTGTACACCGTCTACTTTGATATAGTACCCATTATGAAGAGAAAGGTAGACGCCTCTGTAGTTTGCGTTCCTCACCGCAAAACTAAATCCGATTACTTTTCCGTTTTCATCAATGTCATTTTTCAAGCTGTCTTTACGGATTAGAAAATTATCAAACATCAAAATTCCTCCTTATCTTTCGTTCATTTTGCGCGTTCCTAATGATATTAGTTTACTTTTTTATACTGTGGAAAACTTCAGATATTTTATCTGCTTTATCTAAGATATCCTGTTCATTTGAACAACTGTTATATTACCAGACCACATACAATGACAAGATTTTGATATGATATTTTATTCCGTCCTCTGCCGGAAAAAAAATAAACCGCGATTACCTTCAAATCATTTTTTTAAATTTATGCCAATCGTATATCCACTCCAGTAACATTCTGGCAGCTCCGTATATTCCACTTTTCGAGGAGATCTCCTTTATAGCTGAAAAGTCTCAGTTTAACAGTGGTTCCCCGATCACATACTTTTTCATTTGCTTAACTCCCCATTCATTTTCGCGTTTCATTCATCCATGTTTATTCCATTCTCAATATTTTTTCAGATACTGGTTCCACAGTAAATAGAATCCCTTTTTCAGCCATATTACCGTTTTTCCCACAAAAATGGCTGACACAATCGTTGCTATGCCCAGTCCTCTCGGCTTTCCAATAACTATGGTGCCAATTATGGAGGAAATTATGACACAAGTAATATCATAATAAATTTTTATCTGCCCCAATTCCCTGTTCAGTTTGCGGCTGAGTACACATACCAGACCATCAGGTGGATTCTGAATCAGATTTACAGATATCATACACAGCATTCCAAAGCCTGTAAAAAATACACTTAATACAAGTGCCATTAACTGACAGATCAATTTTGAATCATCAATTATAATAAAACCTTGTATCCAGTCAATGACCATACCGAAACAGAATGCCAGCGGAATCTGTAGAATCGTACGAACAGCAATTTTTCTATGTTCGAGTATAAGCTGAAGTATGGTATTAATCAGATGAAATAACATAGTAAGATTTCCAAAGGTGAATGGTATTATACTCTCCATAATTAGTGGAATGCTGCTCACCGGCGAAATTCCAAGATTACATTTTTTGCAAAGCACAATTCCAACGGAAACCATAAGTATTCCGCCTGCGTAGATTAACAGTTTTCCAATCTTTATTCCCATGGTTACATTTCTCATCTGCCTTCTGTCAGCCGGAATTTTGTACCGGTTTTCCTTTGCTGTTTTGTCCTGTTTACCTAATGATTATATTTCATTTAAAAATTAAACTCTTCGCTATTACTGTCAAAATCCAAAATACATTTTATGCAAAAAAAGGGAAACACGCTCATAACTGAGTTGTCTCCCATCATTATCACAAGATTTAGTATGCATTTTTTATTTAACTAAAACATGAATATACCGAATTTCGTTTGGCTCTAACTCGACATCAAACTGTAAACTATGATTTTTTGCCTCCACTTCATGAATGAAAATTGTACTGACACTTACCGTTTTTAATATTCCATCTCCCGCGTCGTAAGATCTGATTCCAGGTTGAGATCACTCCATCTGTCTTGGACACTTCCATAACTCCTATTCAGATAAATCAGCGTAAAATCATGAAAATATTTTCTGTGCCGCTCTTCCGCCATTGCGGTAAATAGGAAAGAATTAGATATGCGAAACCTATTAAACTCCTATAGAAATCACACATTTCCAGATCGAATTCAAACTGCGGATCACGTTCGATTTCTTTTACTGCGCATTTTATTGTTTTCAAAATACGGATCGGTTTAAATCCTAATTCAATATAGGGTTTTAAGTGATGGCTAACCAGAAAATCCGTAATTTCATTCAGGCGGCTATAATTATAATGTTTATTTGGCGCATGTATATCAAGATGTAGTTCTGGCGCGTAAATATCCCAAAAGCGGACATATTTAAAGCCCATTTTTTGCTGTGCTAAAAGGATCTGATGGCGACATGAAGAATTCAAAAGAATTCAAAAGATCTAACGCCATGCCGCATTAATCATCTGGCAACAATGGTTGTCCCCCATTTTCCATTGCTCTCCCCAATTGCGCCTGATTCAAAAGGTTAATAAAGTCTATTCCACACTTCTGTTTAATATATTTAGACACAAAACTTATTCCAATTTGCCATACTCCGCGTCCGAAACCGCTTCAAGCCACTCGTTTGATGTTCCTTCCCCCGCGACCTCGATTGCCAGATGCGCCATCCAGCTGTCAGCCGCGGCGCCATGCCAATGCTTTACTTCCGCGGGAATATTGATGACCTTGCCGGGCGTCAGTTCTACCGCTTCCTTCCCTTCTTCCTGGTACCACCCGCGGCCGCCGACACAGACCAACATCTGGCCACCACCGGACACGGCATGATGAATATGCCAGTTATTGCGGCAGCCCGGCTCAAAGGTCACGTTATAGATCGCGACCTGCTCTGTCGAGACCGGAGCCAGATAGCTCTGACCCGCGAAATACTTCGCGAAGGCGTCATTCGGCTCTCCGATCGGGAACATGATTTCATTCTGGAACTTTTCTTTTTCCGTCAGCTCCGACTCCGTCTCCGCCCAGACTTCCTTCGCCATCCGAAACGCCGCCCACGCTTTGGGCCATCCCGCGTAGAACGCCGCGTGCGTCAGGATTTCCGCGATCTCTGTCTTCGTGATTCCATTCTTTTTGGCGGACTCAAGATGAAAACGGAAGGACGAGTCCGTAAGTCCCTGTGACATAAGCGCCACGACCGTCACAAGAGAACGGTCGCGGAGAGAAAGCTTGTCCTCTCTCGACCAAACCTCGCCAAATAACACATCATCGTTAAGCTCCGCGAATTTAGGAGCGAAATCGCCAAGCTGGTTTCTTCCCGCTGTTTGTTTTACTGCCATTTTTCTGTTCCTCCTTAGATTTTTCCGTTTCATCCGCGGCCTCGATTCGCAGCCGCGCGCTATTTGGAAGCTTTTTAATAAGCTCCAGATCCTTTTCGTCAATACGAGCGATCACCATTACGCCTTCCGCGTCCCCGGATTTCTCCTCGCCGTCAAAAAACACGCGGATCCATCCTCTGGAAATTGAAATATCCCCATTCTTCCAGCCAATCCGCGTCTCCTCCGGGTCAAAACACCCGATCGCCGCGGGAAAAGAATAGTTATTCGCGGATCTTGTTCCGGATACGGTGATGGGAAGTCTTCTTTTAAAATCACGAGCGGCTACCGTGTCATTCAATATCGCCGGAACACATAGCTTTTCTGATCGCAGTAAAATCCGCTCCATCACGCGTCACCTCGTAAATAATATCCTCGTGTTGATTTATTCTCTCAAGGATAGTATGATATTCTCAACTCAAATATTCAATCTCCAAAATTTGAAAAATGTGGCTTACGCCACACATTTTTAAAAGTGGATATTATTTCAGTAAGGGAGTGTTTTGATGGAGCAGACGGAAAAAACCGATTTGCGCGTAAGAAAGACGAACGCGGCCATTAAGAAGGCTTTTAAAGAAATGATCATGGAAATGAGCCCCTCGGACATTACAATAAAAGAACTGGCCGAGCGGGCTCAGATCCACCGTAAGACTTTTTATCTGCGCTATACCTGTATCGAGGCGCTTTTTGAAGACGTGATTCAGGATATCGCGAATGATTATTATCAGGAAATCGATCAGATTCCCGCGAACATGCCCATGAAGGAGGTAAACCGCGTTTTCTTCGAGTTCTTCAGTCGTCAGGAGCCTTATGTGGAGCGGCTTATGTGCGCTCCGGAATATCAGGAATTTTTCGACAAGACGCTTCGCGTCACGCTCATGCGGCATAACCGCGCCCGGCACAACCCCTACGCGCGGCTTCCGAAGGAAGAACAGAACATTATTAATATCTTCCTGACAAAAAGCTCGAACAACATGTACCGCCAGTGGGTCACCGACGGGAAGAAAATCCCTCTCGACAGGATTATAGAACTGACAGGCGAGCTGCTGACGCGCGGAATCGCGAATCTGGCGGAGTAAGCGGCGCGTATCCGCTTACTCCTCTACGTCAATTCTCTCAATCTTGAAAATCACCGGACGCGTTCCGTCCGAGCAGCAGGCGATCATCACGCGCTCGTCCTTCATCCAGCCGCGCATGATCGAGCCGCCCTGCAGGCCGGTATAAATGTATCTGCTGATCGCGTCCCAGGCTTCGGAGCAAAAAGGCACGCCATCCGCGCCGCAATGAGCTGTCCCGGGAGAACGCGCCAAATCCTCGTCTGGCTCGCCGCTCTTTACAAGCGTGCCCGCTCCCATATGCCAGAAGTCGTCTCTCTCCTCGTTCCGCTCGAAAATAAACTCGTCTCCCAGATTATAACAAGGACATTTGCCGCTGACCGGATTCGCGCAGAACTGTTCCTGTAATTCGGGATACAGTTTCTTATCGATAACCGTGACTTTAACTTTATAGTTCATGCTTTTCCGCCTTTCCTTAATTCTTCTCGTGAATTTCACAATACATTGTTCGCGGCTTTTATTTCCTCTACAGTAATGTGGCTGTTCCGGAAACGAGCGCCGCTCCGTTCTCCGGACATATGAATCGCCTTGACCGGACAGTTCTGAATACAGGCAAGACAGCTCGCGCATCGGTCAGAAAAGACCGGCCTCGCGTCTTGGATCCGTATATTTCCCATCGGACAGACAGCCGCGCATGTTCCGCAGCTTACGCATTGATCCGAAACCGTATAAGTCGCCGCGACTCCCTTGCCGGTATTAAACGCCCGCGCCTTGGAAAGCAGATACGACACCGGCGCCGCCGCGCTCACGCCCGGTTCCCTTATGACGCCGCTCGATATATCGTTTCGAATCCGCGCGACGCGCTCCTCAATATGTTTTGTCATCTCGGTCTTCTTCTGCGCTTCCATCGAAAAAAGCGGCAGATAATTGTCCGGCATCACAACTTTATTAATATAATCAAAGCTCTTTCCCATACGACGCCCGAGATTCCAAAGGCTTCTCTCCGCGTTGCCGCTGAACGCCCCATACGTCAATATCGCGAAAAGATAGTCTGTCCGAAACTCCGCCGTCCTCAGGAAGTCCACCACGTAGGGCATGGGATTCCAACCGTAAATCGGGCAGACAACGCCAATCTTTTCATCCGAAAAAACACGCTTGTTTTCTTTGATCGCCCGCGGTATCGAGATCAGCTCCGCTCTGCCCAGTTCCTTGGCGACGTATAAGCTGTTTCCGGTCGCCGTAAAATATAGGATTGTCATTTATCTAAACCCTTTCAGAAATTTTCTTCCATACACTACCGGTCAAAAAGCTCTCATCCGCCTTGCTTTCCATCTCTAAATACATTTTGATAGTACGTATGCTTCGTGTAGCCATAAAGCGCTCTTTACGCAGGTCGTCCGGATTAAAAGGAATCGTTTCCGCCATTCCATGCCGGCGCGTTCTCATAAAGGCGCGACATTTTTCTTGTAATGGCGATCGTGTCATGCCCGGCGTTTATCAACCTGGGAATAAGATAAGTTCCTATGTGACCTGCTTTCAGGATTCGCGGAAATACGATTAGAATGAAGAAACGTGGGTTCGCGTCTTGCTAATGGGCGTTCCGGAAGGATTTGTGTGGCTGAGTCAAGATTCTCCGCGCGCCACACAAACTGCCGATGAAAGCTTCCACTTTTAAGCTTTTACAGTAAGATTTTCTAGCAACAAGCGACAACTTGCCCAATCTCTTACCCACCCCGCTTCGTCCTGATGTCGTCCTGTCGGACTATCAGTCCAACCTGTCACACACGCTTACGCGCGCAAACTCCCAACGCGCGTAAGCGATTCTGTCCTGATATTCTTCGTTATCTCGACATATCGGGATTTATCACTTGAAGTCTCAAATCTCACATTCATTAAAATATTTCTGTAACTTCTCTACAAACTGTCCGATATGCAACCCATCAACAAAAGAATGATGCGCCTGTACCGAGATAGGAATTATAATCTTTCCATCCTTCTCATGGTATTTTCCCCAATCAAAAAGAGGTGTCGCGTTATCTTTCTTTCCTGAGTTCGTGTGTGATATGTGGGTATATGTAACCCAAGGCATAGGTGAACACTGAAAAACATCATTTCCCAATGGTCCTGTAAAATACTCTTTCTGATCATGTGCTGTCTCTGATGCCAATTCACAATATTTTCTTAAATCATCTGCCATTGGTACATTAACTACCTTAAATAGTTCCGTATCTTTATTCAGATATGTAAATGCCGTATCTATTCTGTCATACAAGACAACATTCCCATCTACAAAACGATATCGAAATGCTTTAATTTCATTCGCGCATTTACAAACAGCGTATACCATCGCCAAAGTAAACGAAACCTCTTGTTCTTGGACCATATGTTTAAATTTTGTAATGTCTGCTTCAAATGTTACACAGAACGCAGGTTCAACACTATTTTTAAATACCATGCAGTGCATCGCTCTTTCCCATGTTTTTTCATCTATTATCTGATATGTATTAGCCATGTTAATCTCCTCAATAATTCAAGTCTATTGAACTGACTATAATTTATATTTTATCTGTCAGCAAACCGTTGCCACCTATGCGGAAAAATGCTCATAATCTTCATAACAAAGTTGAGTTCATCTCATTTGTCCATGATCCGCAATGTATTTTACATTACTTCTGTTCAACGACCAAGCTTTATTGATTTTTTCTCCACTTCTGTATTTTTCAATTTCCTGCTTTAATTCATCAGAATAACCCTCATATTCTTTCTTTGCAATCTCATGAACAAATTCAACCCTCAAATTGTCCGCGATAAAGTCGAGAAAAACATGATATGGATGAAAATACGCTTCATCAAGTAACATTCCAACTGCTGATTCGCGATCTGCTTCAAACTGTCCATATAACAACAATGCTGTGTCTTTTATTTGGGCAATAATTGTTTTATATGTTTCACACTGACTGTCAGATGTTGTAATATCAAACCAATATTTATCCCCATTTCTATACGACAGGGAGCACACAATACTGTTTATGTTACAAGTTTTGTCGTATTCTTTCGTCCAAACGCTGAAATCCGCGTTGATTTCTATTATATTATTAACAGTGTTCCATTTCGATAAAAAGAAATCAATTTCAAACACCAATTTACCTAATGTTTTTTTTATACACCTTTGGCTCTTTAAGTATTTCCAATCTATTTCCAACGCGATCTTTTCAATAAAAGAGTTAATAACATCTGCTGTTGTCATCTGGCAGTCACCTCTGCGGCTTCTTATTAAATAGCGTTCAAGAAGTATCCCTCGCTCTAAAGAGCTCGGTCAATTCCAGTTTTGTCAAGGTTATAAAGCGCGTTTCGTAACATCCTCGCCCTATTTACGCTTAAAATGATATTTCTGACAAACAGACCGGTGACCGCATACCGCGCAGTGACTCTTCCCCGGCACTTCTCTGTACCGGCAGTACAGGAAGTGATGAATAAAGTGAAAAATCGTGACCGACGCCAGGACAATCAGAACTACGATTCCTATGATTTTTCCTACCATTTTCTCTCCTTCTCGAGGCGCGCCACAACATCCCTGACGCAGCCGTCCTCAAACGGATTGTTGAGTCCCACCTGACGCAGCAGTCCCGTAAAGAAATCAGAAGCCGATAATTTACACAGCTTCAGGTAGCTTTCCCATGCCTTCTTATAATCTCTGTCCATCCACGCTTTATACTGAAGGGCGTCCATCTGGGCGATCACATAATCAATATAATAGAGCGGGAAAGTATAAATGTGATGCTGATGCTGCCAGTAACCGCCGTTCTGAAGGTAATCACAGCCCGCGTAATTCAGATGGGGTTTATATTCCCGCTCCAGCTCGCGCCAGGCGGCATTACGCTCCTTGGGTGTCAGGTTCGGGTTCTCGTAGGCAATATGCTGGAACTCATCCACCATGGTTCCATACGGGATGAAAATCAACGCGTCCTCAAAATGCATATCCACGTATTCCTTGGCGTGGTCACCGAAAAACAGGTTCATCCAGGGCTCCGTGAAAAACTCCATGGACATTGAATGCGTTTCCGCGGTCTCCATCGTGATGTCCTGGTGCTCCAGAATCGGGTCGTCCGCCACGACGAAACCCTGGAAGGCGTGCCCGCATTCATGCGTGATGACGTCCGTGTCGGAACTTGTCCCGTTAAAATTCGCGAAAATGAACGGCGACTTATAGTCCGGAATATAGGTCATGTAACCACCGGTCCTCTTGTCTTTCCGGCCAAAAACATCGAAAAGCTCATTGTCTCGCATGAAATTCATGAACTTCGCGGTCTCCGGAGACAGCTCATTGTACATTTTCTGTCCGGCTTCCAGAATCTGCTCGGGCGAGCCGATCGGCCTCGGATTGCCGTTCTTCGAGAATACGCCCTCATCAATAAAAGAAAGCTCTCCAAGGCCTAACCTCTGCCTTCTTCTGTCGGCGATTTTCTCCGCGAATGGGACAACATCGCGCTTTACCTGACCGCGGAATTCCGCGACCATTTTTCTGTCGTAGCAATTGCGGTTCATCCGGTAATAGCCAAGAGTCAGATAATCGTCATAGCCCAGCTTCTTTGCCTGCTCGGTCCGGTTATGTACCAGCTGATCGTACAGGTCATCCAGTTCTTCCGCGTTCTCCGCGAAAAAAGCGGCGTATTTTTCCCACGCTTTCGCGCGGACACTTCTGTCGGCGTTACGCAGATATGGGTTCATCAGCGACAGATTCAGCTTCTCCCCGTTCCAGTCGATCTTCGCGGACGCCAGCAGATTCTCGTATTTCGTAACCAGCGCGTTCTCTTCCCGCATCAGCGGAACCAGCCTGTCGTCCATCGCCTTCGCGGCGATTTCCATGTTCTTGAACGCGACTTTCCCAATCTTCTCTTCCAGCTCGGGACGGAATTTCGATTGGAGAGTTTTATTCTGATACGCGACGACCAGGCTTTGCAGAACAGGCGTGTTCTTATCATAAAAATCCTGCTCCGCTTTATAGAACTCGTCTGTCGTGTTCCCGTCATGCCGGATTCCCGCGATGGTGATCATGGACTTCGCGTGACTGAGAATCTTATAATATCTTTCGTGAATCTTAAACTGCTCCGCGCCGCTCGCGGCCTGATCAAAATCATCCATGAGACACGCGAAGTCTTTCTTTAACTCCTCAAAATCCACTCTTTTATAGGGCATTTCGCTGAACTTCATCTTCATACCTCCTGTTTAGTTGTTCGCGTTTTTATTATCGGGCTCAGGCCGTTTCTTCGCGGCTTGATCTATAAATCTTGTCGAATAGCGAAGATTGTTTGTCGGGCATTCATCCACGCAATGACCGCACCCGACACAACGGATATTTTGAACGGCGATCCCGTTGATGGCGCTCGCGCTGATATCAATCGACATCGGGCAAATATTATCGCACTTCTTACAATTCACGCATTTCGTGTTGTCCGTCGTGATCCGCTGCCCCGCGATCCGGGCGAACAGACTCAGGACTGTCCCCAGCGGACAGAAATAGCAATACCCTCTTCCGACAAAAGCGATCCAGAAAAACATCATCATCAGAAGCTCTCCGGCCAGGTATTTATACGACTCGATTTTCGCGATAACATCGGTATTCCCGGGCAATATAATTCCAAGCAAATGGAATATCCAATAAAGCGTGAAAAACAAAGCGATCGAAAGGAATATCCATCTTACCGCGTTCAGAAACCGTAATGTTTTCGGCTTGACCTTCTTACGTTTTCCGATCAAGGGAATGGCAGGATCAAAAACCTCCGCGGCGAACCCATTGAAAAGGCAGATGGACGAGCACTGGAACCGTCGTCCGAAAAGCAGCGTCCCGATCAGAACAACGACACTGGCGCAGACAAAAAAGACCAGCGAGGACGTAATCCCTTTCGCGCCCCAGATGGTAACTGTCGTATGATAATAAGCCGAGTTCGGATCCAGCAGCCGCAGCGGCGTCGTTGTCCACGGCAACGGCATTGCGTAGCAATACAACTCATAATTGCCCGCGAGCAAAGGGGCGATAACATGAACGACCAAAGCGGCCAGAATAAAGCCGATCAGATTGCGTTTCCGCATAGTGGCCCGTTTCGAGCCGCTGATGATTTTCATCGTCAAGACCGCGCAGATTATGATAAAAAGCGTCTTCACCCAGTTTTCGTAAATCAGCCAGATCCACAGGATCACTTGCGCGATGTTCCGCGGCGCTTTGCTCGCGTACCCGTAATTTAAACCGGCGATAATGAAGCATAGAATAATGTAAATCCACAATATTGTTTTGAGAAGCTTTAAGGCGGCGGAACTGTTTTTCTTCATGACTGCACCTCATCAATATTTAATCTTAAAGCCAATAATGACCGTTATTTTATTGTACTTCTTATAGATCATTCAGGCAATATCATAAAAGCGGCGCCTAATGCCCCCGCGCTGATTTCTTCACTGAATCAATAAAAAGTCTTGTCGCCGTATTCGGGGTTCTCGCGTACATAAGTCCATAGGGCATCGTGTAATTCACCTTGAGCGGAATCGTCACCAGATTCGGGTGGATGTCAGCGTAGACCTGCTGGGTAATCAGAACATAAGGATTGACTTCGCATTGCGTGAAGGTGTCCACCCCGTAATAATTGGAATCTATGATCTGTACCGTCGGATAGCGTTGAACGACTTCTCCGCGGAAAGCGTCCATCTCCGCGGATATCCCGGCGATCGGCATGACCAGATATTCTCCGTTCAGATCCGAGAACGCGAGTTCCTTCATGCCCGCGAGACGATGATTCTTCGACACGGCGCAGCAAAACGGCGTACGCGTCAGTTCCAGAAAAGAGCAGGAATCCTTCTGCGCGATATCGCAGTAAATTCCTTCGCGGATGTCATACCTGACACCGAGGACCGTGTCTCCGGCGTCATTCTCCCGCGTCTCCGGCAAAGGCATAATCTCGATCTTCAGGTCAAGAATCCGCTCGTTTATTTTCGTCCAGATATCCGGTAATAAACGGCATTTATACAGCAGTGACGTTCCGATCCGGACCGTTGTCCGCCCGGATTGCTCAATCTGACGCGCCTTAAGCGTCGCTTCTCTCGCGAGCCGGATGATGGTCTTCGCGTCCTCCAGAACAGAACTGCCGGCAGGCGTGAGCTTTACGCCGTGATTGCTGCGCTCAAACAGCCGGACACCACATTCCCCTTCCAGCAGATTGATCTGCTGAATGACCGCCGGAGCCGAAATATACAGAGCTTCCGCGGCTTTCCCGAAACTGCCGAGCTCCGCGACTTTCAAAAAAGTGTCAAGCTGATGATTGTACATAGTGTGTCTCCTTGTGTAAATGTTTTACTTAACACCATGATAACATATCAGAACTTCCGAAGCAAGAAAACGCGACGTATAATGAAGCCATAAACAAATACAGGAGGTTAACAAATGAAAAAACTCGGTTTTGGATGCATGCGTCTGCCAACCCTTGGCGCTGACAACAAGATAGATATTTCGCTGTTTTCCCGTATGGTGGATACTTTTCTCAATCATGGCTTTACTTATTTTGACACATCCTACGTCTATCACGGCGGCGCCAGCGAGGACGCGCTTCGGCAGGCTCTGGTAGAACGGCATCCCCGCGAAAGCTTCACGATCACCACAAAACTCCCTGTCTTCCTTATAAAGGAACGCGCCGATACCCGACGGTTTTTCATGGAACAGCTCACGCGCCTGGGTACCGACTACGTAGATTATTACTGGCTTCACGCGCTCAACGCGGCCGGCTATGAAAACGCCGTCCGGCTCGGTGTTTTCGAGGAAGTCGCGCGCCTCAAAGAAGAAGGAAAAATACGTCACCTCGGCTTTTCTTTTCACGACAACGCGGCGACGCTGGACCGTATTCTGACAGAACACCCGGAGATGGAATATGTTCAGCTCCAGCTCAACTATTTTGACTGGAACAGCGAAGTCGTCCAATCCGGGGAATGCTATAAAACAGCGGCGCGTCATCGCGCACCTGTCATTGTTATGGAACCGGCCAAGGGCGGCGCGCTGGCAAAGGTTCCGGATCCGATTGAAACGCTCTTCCGCCAAAAGCGTCCGGACCTTTCCGACGCTTCGTGGGCCATCCGCTTCGCGGCAAGTCTTGACAACGTTATGATCGTACTCTCCGGCATGTCGAATATGGAACAACTTGAGGACAACGTTTCTTACATGGAACACTTCGAGCCGCTGGACGCGGAAGAGAAAAATATCATCGCCGAGGCTGTACGCGTTTTTGACGAGAGTAAAGCCGTGGATTGCGCGGATTGCGGCAAATGCCTGCCAGTTTGCCCGGAACACATACCCATTCCGGACTATTTCAAGATGTACAACGATCACTGCCGGATGAACAAGTACACAAACGGAATGGTTTACTACGCCGCGTTCCCCGCGGGGAGCGGCAAAGCGTCCGCTTGTACCGACTGTGGCAAACGCGAGGCTGTCTGCCCGCGAAAACTGCCTGTAGCGAAACAGATGAAGAATGTCAAGGCCGCTTTTGAGTGGTCAATGGTATAAAGGAGGAAATCACATGAATTTTAATATGAATCAAAATCTGCCTGTTATCGCTCTTCTCGGAGTCGGCAGTATGGGAATCGCGATTACGCGGAGAATCGGCGCCGGTAAACGCGTATTTCTCGGAGATATCAGTGAGAAAAATCTGGAGACGAAAGCGAAGGAACTGCGCGCGAGCGGCTTTATCGTGGAAACACGCGTTGTGGACGCCATGAGCCGCGATTCCATTCGCGCCTTCGCGGAAAAAGCCGCTTCTCTTGGAGAAGTGAGGTATTTCATCGACACGGCCGGCGCTTCCCCGAACCAATCCTCTCCCGAGCGTATCGTAGCGCTTGATCTCATCGACACTTCCTACGCGATAGACGAGTTTGCCAAGGTCATCGCCCGCGGCGGCGCGGGGCTCATTATTTCAAGCCAGACGGGGTATATGATGGACTTCACGCCTGAAATTGAGCGGCAGCTCGCTCTCACGCCGACAGACGCGCTTTCTGAGCTCGCATTCGTGAAGAAGGACGCTGTCCAAAATTCCGGTATCGCCTACATCGCGGCGAAACGGACAAACCAGCTTCGCGTACGTACGGCGGCGGCCACCACCTGGGGCGACGCGGGCGCGCGGATCAACACGATCAGCCCCGGTATCATTGTCACGCCTCTTGCTTACGATGAGTTCGAGGCCGCCGGCGAAAGCTATCAGAAAATGATTGAGGCCTCGCCCGCGAAACGAGTCGGCGCCTCTGAGGAAATCGCCGCCGCGGCCGCTTTTCTTCTCAGTGACGAGGCGTCCTTCATCACCGGCGTCGATCTGCTGATCGATGGCGGTGTCATCGCTTCCATCAAAAGCGACAGGTATCAATTACATATCCGCTGATTTCCGAAAGGAGTGATTCTCATGAAAAAACTACTCTCTCTGATTCTTACAACCCTGGTCGCGCCGTCTCTCGCGGCCTGTGGTCAGAGTTCAGGCGCGGCGGAGCCGGAGGCGGCAAAATCAGCCGCGCCGGATGGCGCTTCCGTGACCACGAACGGCGGTTACGAGATTGCTTTATCGTCCCTGGAACATGAGGATGAAAGCGCTCCCTCCGTCTATTACACCAGCGATATTTCCTCCGACGCGCTTACGGGTATTTATTCCGCTCTGGGCCGCGAGGCAACCGGCAAAGTAGCTGTAAAGCTCTCCACCGGAGAAGCCGGAGACACCTATTATCTTGACCCGAACCTCATCAAAAGACTTGTTCAAAACGTTTCCGGCACTATCGTTGAGTGTAATACGGCCTATGGCGGCAGCCGCTCCGGTACCGCTATGCACCTGCAAGTCGCGAAGGACCACGGTTTTACGGATATCGCCAACGTGGACATCATGGACGCGGACGGCTCCATGAGCATTCCTGTTACCGGCGGCCGTCATCTCACAGAGGATCTTGTCGGCGCGAATCTTGCCAATTATGATTTTGTAATGGTGCTGTCTCATTTCAAAGGACACTCCATGGCGGGCTTCGGCGGCGCTTTAAAAAACATCTCCATCGGCATCGGCTCCGCGAAAGGAAAAGCGCTGATTCACGGGGCGGGTGACGCTTCCAAAATGTGGAACGCCAATCAGGATGATTTCACGGAATCAATGGCTGAGGCCGCGAAAGCCGTATCCGACTACGAAGGAAACGGTTCCAAAATGCTTTATATCAGCGTTATGAATAACCTGTCCGTGGACTGTGACTGCGATTCCAGTCCGGCAGCCCCGACTATGAAAGACATCGGTATTCTTGCCTCAACAGATCCGGTGGCTCTGGATCAGGCATGTGTTGATCTTGTCTATGCCGCGCCGGACGGGCGTGATCTGATTGCCCGAATGGAAAGCCGGAACGGAATTCATATTCTGGAACACGCGGAGGAAATCGGACTCGGAAGCAGAAATTATCGTTTAGTAAACATTGACTGAGTAAAAATCGCGGGAAGGGAGAGCTGCCATGACGGATATTTTACAACGCAAGGCCGTTTATCTCTGGTACTATTTCAGCGTTCAGTTTGAGCAGATCTTCCGCTACTGGGCGCTCGGCCTGCTGATCGGATCGGCGGTATCCGTTTTTCTGAAGAATTGGATACACAACACCTTCCGCGGTATGGGAAGAAGAAATCTCGGAATCGGTGGAATTATCATAGCCAGCATAATCGGCATCGCTTCACCGCTATGTATGTACGGTACAATACCTATCGCGGCGTCCTTTTCCAAAAGCGGCATTCGGGACGACTGGCTGGCGGCTTTTATGATGAGCTCAATCCTTCTAAACCCGCAGCTCATTATTTACAGCGCCGCGTTGGGCCCGACCGCGCTCATGGTAAGGATCATCTCCTGCATTTTATGCGGTATCACGGCGGGACTGGTGATCCGACTCGCTTTTCAAAACAAGGCTTTCTTCAATTTCTCGGGCTTCGCGGAGCCTGAAAGCCACGATACTGACCCTAATGTTTTGTTCCGATATTTGAAAAATCTTGGGCGGAACGTAAAAGCTACCGGCGTTTACTTTATCATTGGCGTGGCGCTCTCCGCCGTGTTCCAGCGCTACGTCCCGGTCAGCGCGATGACCGCGCTTTTGGGCGGAAACCGCGCCTTCGGCGTACTCATGTCCGCGACCATCGGCGTGCCGCTCTACGCCTGCGGCGGCGGCACGATTCCACTTTTACAGCAATGGCTTTCCGAAGGCATGAGCATGGGCGGCGCCGCGGCGTTTATGATTACCGGCCCCGCGACGAAAATCACGAATCTGGGAGCGCTGAAAATCGCGCTCGGCATCCGAAATTTCATTTTTTACTTGCTCTTCGCGCTTTTGTTTTCTTTACTCGCGGGAGTCATCGTGAATCTGTTATTTTAAGAGGAGAATGTACTATGAAAAAACCATTTACAATATTATTGTCACTTTGTATAGCAATGAGTGTTTCTGCCTGCGGCTCGCGAAGCGCGTCCGTATCCGACGCGTCAGAACCGACGTCTGAATCCGCCTCCGGGAAGAACCGGGTTCTCGTCGCGTATTTTTCCCAGACCGGCGAGCAATACGGTGTCGGTGTCGTTGAAAAAGGCAATACGCGGATCGTCGCGGAGATGATCGCCGCCGAAACAAGCGCGGATCTTTTCCACATTGAGCGGAAGGAAGCGTACCCCACGACCTACAACGACCTTCTTTCCGTCGCTCAGGATGAGTATAAAAACAACGCCCGTCCCGAACTTTCCGCGTCAGTAGATAACTGGTCCGATTACGATACGGTTTTTATCGGTTACCCAATCTGGTGGGGTGACATGCCTATGCCGGTCTACACATTTTTGGAAAGCTACGATTTTGCCGGAAAGACAGTGATCCCCTTCGACACGAACGGCGGCAGCGGTCTGGCGGACACGGTAAGCGCCATCGCGAAAGCCTGCCCCGGCGCGACAGTCAAAGATGGCCTTGCCATCGCGGGAACAGACGCCCAAAACAACCAGGACAAAACCAAAAGCGCGGTACAGGATTTTCTGAAAGGACTTGGGTATTAATCATGGAAGAAAAGAAAAAGACCATTTGGGAGCGGCTTTCCGACGGTGATCCCGTCGACATGATGGAGCCGGAATACATGGAAGTGGTCGCGGAACTGCGACGAAGCGAAAAAATCGGTTTTTCGTTTAATCAACTGCCGCCCGACGCGCCCGAAAAAACGCGGGCTGCTGAACGAACTTTTGGAAGACACGCTGGATGAAACCAGCGCGATACTGGCGCCCGCCCGAATTGACTTGGGCAAGCGCCTCAAAATCGGTAAACACGTTTTCATCAACCACAGTCTTACCATGATGTCCATCGGCGGCGTCACAATCGATGAGGGCACCATGATCGGCCCGAACGTAATAATCGTGACCGACAATCATGACCTTCAGAATCGTATGGTACTGCGATGCCGGCCGGTCCACATCGGCAAAAATGTCTGGATCGGCGCCGGCGCCAGCGTTATGCCGGGCGTTACTGTCGGGGACAACGCGGTCATCGCCGGCGGCGCGGTCGTAATCAAGGACGTGGAGCCTGACACTGTCGTTGGCGGAAATCCGGCAAAAGTTATTAAACGTCTATGATTTGAAATACAGGTTTTACCTGCCGCGCGGCTTAAATCTTCTCGTAATGGACACGATCCTCGTTCCATCTGTCAACAAAGTGATTGGCGTTCTCATCCTGGGGGTAACCGACAGCGATGACAGCGAACGGTTTGAGACGCTCAGGCAGCGCGAACTGATTCTTGACGGCGTCAATCCGTTCTTTCATGGGATGAACGCCGAGCCAGACAGCCCCTAATCCCAGCTCCGCGGCTTCCAGCAGCAGATTTTCCGCCGCCGCGCCGAGATCCTGTTCCCAATTCCCGGGAAATTTCATTCGCTCCGTATTTCCAAGCAAAACGATGGCCAGCGGCGCTTTCGCGACCATTTTGGAATATGGGCTCATTTCGGAAAGCCGCCCAAGGGCGGCCTTGTCCTGTACAACCAGGAATTCCGACGACTGCTGATTTCCGGCGGAGGGCGCCTGCATGGCGGCCCGAAGCAGCTTCTCAATTTTCTCCGGTTCTACCGGCTTTTCCAGATAAGTACGCGCGCTTCTGCGCTTAAAAATAGAATTCATCCTTATTCCCCCATTTCTTTTGATGGGCTCAACATAATTCAACTTCGCGCCTTTGTCAAGAGAATTTTTTCAAAAAAGTCTTGACCCTCACGTTACGTAATGGTTTATGGTATAGTTACCGTGAAGGAGGGACAGACAATGATGACAGTTAATGAAGTAAGTAAAGTAACGGGAGTGAGTATACGCGCCCTGCGTTACTATGACAAAATCGGTCTTCTGCGTCCCGCGGAACACACAGACGCCGGTTACAGACTGTACGACGACACCGCTTTGGAAAAGATACGCCAAATTATGCTGTTTCGCGAGTTGGAGTTTCCGCTAAAAGACATCAAAAAAATTATGGGAAGCCCTGATTTTGACAAAAGCAAAGCGCTGGAACAGCAAATCGAATTACTGACGCTAAAGAAGGAGCGTCTGGAAAATCTGATCACCTTCGCTCGCGGAATTAAACTGACAGGAGGAAAAAATATGGATTTCGAAGCGTTTGATACCGGTAAGATCGACGAGTACGCGGCGCGCGCGAAGGAGTACTGGGGTAACACGCCGGAGTATGAGGAATTCAATCAAAAACACATGAAAATGACAAAGACTGACGAGAAGGCGCTCGCGGAGCGGATGATGTCAATCTTTCAAGAGCTCGGCGCGTTAAAGGATCGACTGCCATCGGATCCCGAGGTTCAGGAACTGGTGAAGAAGCTTCAGAATTTTATCACGGAGAATTATTATACCTGTTCAGACAAGATCTTATCCGAGCTGGGAAAAATGTATTCAGGCGGAGGCGATTTCACAAAGAATATAGACAAGGCGGGCGGCGCGGGAACGGCCGCGTTCGCGGATCAGGCGATTCAGGTTTATTGTGGTAAGTGTTAACCGCGCGTTCCTTATACTTTACAAAAAGCGTTGGAAAGTACATTTTTTTACGATATAATAGTTTCGTCACTGACCACATCACGCAAAAGAGGATTATAACATGATTGCTGGAATGACTTACTATCAAATCGTATGGTATTTTATCATCTACGCTTTCGCCGGCTGGGTGATTGAAGTAGTTTTTCACGCCGTTTCCTTCGGCAAAGTCGTGAACCGCGGTTTTCTGAACGGGCCGGTGTGCCCGGTCTACGGCTTTGGCGTGCTTGCCGTTTTCGCGCTGATCGGCGCGCTCCCGGTCAACACCGGCGAGGCCGTCAATGTCCTTTATGTATTTGTCGTCGGCATGCTGTTGGCAACAACGGTTGAATTTCTGGCCGGGTGGCTGCTGGATATCTGTTTCCACGCGAAATGGTGGGATTACAGCGACAAACCTTTTAATCTCCACGGATATATCTGTCTGGAATACAGCGTCATATGGGGAATTGCCATCGTAATTGTCGTAAAAATAGCCCATCCGCTGATACAGCGGACGTCCGTTGACCTTATTCCCGAATCAATCGGATGGTGGATTCTTCTGGTTTGTTATCTGGTTCTGCTCACGGATCTGATTGTAACGATCGCCGAGATTCGAGGACTGAATAAGACCTTGGCCGAGGTCGATAAAATCCGCGGTTCCCTGCGCGCCGTAAGTGACGATCTGACAGAGAAAATCGCCGAGAGCGCGATCCATACCTCACAGATCTTAGAAGAGGGTAAGGTACAGAGAGCGCTGGGCAAAGCTGAAACAAGAGACAAGGTAACACTGCTGATCGAGCGCATGCCGAACTTCCACCGCCGAGGCCATGCCCGGATTCTGCGGGCGTTTCCTCAGCTGAGCCCGCGCCAGTACAGTGAAGCGCTCGAGGATCTGAAGAAAAAGCTGCCGGAATTCAAGAAGAAACGGGACGAGGCAGCTTAGCAGCCTGGCGTCACGAATCCCTACGATTCCGCCATAAAAGACCATCATAATTGATACAATCAAGTATCCGTTATGACGGTCTTTTTTTGCGTAAATATGGGCTTTTCAAGGATTCAAGGGTAAAAGGCAAGGCTTTCACGAGGTCGAGTGACTTCGCGGAAGCCTTATTTTTATTTGCGGATAATGGATTACGGGCCACCTTTCGTTAGCGAGCAGGAAATCGTTAAAAAACAGGACATCGTTAACGAGCAGAGGTATCGTTAACGATTAGCCTTTTGAGACAGAAAATGTCCTGTATCGCAAGGCAGGGTCTGTGTTGTTCCAAACCTTGATACAAAAGAAAAGAGGCTTTTCCGGCTGAAAACGTCGAAAAAGGCTCAAGAATAAGGCTTCCGAGGTCATTTGCTGACTTAGGAAGCCTTGTTTTGTTTTATGCAGTTGTGAGATTCACTGCCGTGGTCGTGGGGCAACTTACCCATTTGGCACGGAGGTTGAGAATAATTATAATGTGCGGCAAAATTATAAAGTTTACAAAGGAACTTCCTAAGATAGTTCGTAAATATTCAATCCTCTCGAAACGCATCCGATTCAAAAATTCTGTCCAGCTCTTCGTTTGAAGTAATGCCGCGCACTTTATTGCGTACCGCCGTTTGCGACATATCTAACCGATAGAAGTGGTCTCTTCCGTCAGGACCGCGCTGCTGGCGTATCAACTGTATTCTTCCATAGATATCCCAGTGCTTTTCCGCAAATTTTGCCAAGCCCACAGCTTTCGGATAGTTATCTTTGCGGGTCTGGTCGTGTGGTTCAAGGATATCAAAAACATAGCCTTGTGCATCGGCTCGGATAATCACCAGATCGGGGAACATAGACGTAGCCACTCCGCTAACTTCATATGGGACTTCAAGCGACCAATTTTTTCTATCAAGATTTCGCAGCCAGCATACAGCGCCATTTTTCAGTTCTTCGGTAACAACACCGCTTTCCCACGGATTCAGTGCCGTTTTAAAGGTGCCGTCATCAGCGCAATAAAGGTGCTGCTCAAATGTTGTGCTGTCATCGGACACAGAAAAATCAATAGAGTCTGGCAATGACCACGGTACGGCGATTGGCTGTGCCGAGGAATTGATGAGTCTCTCATATATGGTTTTTCGAGCCTCGCTCAGTCTGGCAATTGCACGTTTATTGTTCTCATAAAGGGAAAGAAATTCTTGCTGTGCATACGCATTAATTGTTTCCATCGCTTCCGTATCGTTTGTGAGAACAATGACCTCTATTTTCACATCGATATGGTCACGGGTACTGTGCCTAATCCAATACTCTTTATGCAGACCCTCTCCAAACTGTTTCCCGGCTTGCTCAAAGTGGCGGGAAATATCAAACTCTGACAGCGTCATAGTTTGTGTTTCCTCGTCAAAAGAAAGGGCGTTATCGCCATAGTCGAATGTCAGCGTACCAAGAGGAAAGCCAGTGATTGCCGCCTTTCGGCTGTCGAAGTCGCCACTCTCTTGAATCCGTGCGATTTCAGCATCCATCTTTGATAGAACCGCATTTTTGACAGTTCGCTGTGCGTCCAAATCAACACCGTCCATTGTCAAGGCGCGAGATAGCTGTATCAGCAATCTGAGAGCAGGCTGTTTACGCGATGAATCAATCCGATAGGTGACAAGGTCGCCCATAGAATCAAATACATCCGAATATTCAAGATTACGGCCAAGCGTTACCAGTTCCTTGCTCGTACCCGTCTCCGTAGGCATAACGGCTTCACTATCGCGCAGAGCATTGACCACGTTTTTTACTGTGCCCTCGTCAAAATACGGGAGGAACAGGCTGACGCTGTTCAATTCGGCGTCGGCAGCAATTCTTCTCGCCAGCGGGGTACGAATCATGCGTCCCAGAAGCTGCGCAATATAGGTGTAATCCTGCGCACTGCGGAAGGACATCATGGTCTCGGCTCGAGGGCAGTCCCACCCAGTGGAAAGATTCATCTTAAAGAATACTACAATCGCATTCTCATCGTCCTCAACTCGAGACGCTTCAATTCGCTGAATTTCGACCTCACGCACATTGAGTGTACCACGGTCATTGAATGTATGCACAGCTTCACCGGGATGTAATTTGCGTCCCAGCGTTTCCTCCAGCAACTCGATGCAGATACCCAAGTCGGTGTGCGTTGCCTCGCGCTCGCTGCCGTCCTCGACCTGCACGACCAGAATAGGATTTACCTTTTTCTCATTTTCACGCTCACAGTAGATCTGCCAATGTGTGCATTTCTTGCGCCAGTTCTCTACCGCGCCCTTGAACATAGTCATGTCGGCACTTAATTGGATGTCCGGGTAGTGGATAATAATTCTGTCCTTCAACAACCCGGATTCACGCACCTGTTCAGGAGGAACGATGACCTTTTGCACCGTTGACGCAGTTCCCGCAATCAGTGTGTCAAAACGCTGCGGAGTAGCAGTTACCCCGATAACCAGAGGCATGACGCAAAGTCCGTCGTCTACGCTGCCTTTGATGAATTTCTGCATGATGGACTGCGCCTTGTTCTCGGCCTGCACAGATGTATATGTACCTCTGTGCGCTTCATCGATTACCACATAAAACTGCTTTGGATTGCGCCTTGCGGTATTCGTGAGCGTTTCCCAAATGGAATACTGCCGTGCGTCGGATGTCGCCGTCAGCAGCTTGTCCGAACCGAGCTTCTGCGTGTTCAGAAAATAAATGCAGCCGCCTTCAAAAAACTCAGCGTTAAAGGTCGAGTTGATTGTCACCAAATCGCGCACATGGATTTTGTCAGACTTGCTCTCAATTTTCAGCCGCGTCTGCTCATTAAGCTCTGGCGAATCGGAAAGCCAGATAAACACAGAGTCCGGCTCACCGATACCGTCCGCGCTTCCGTATAATATATCTTCGAACAGCGCGGCCATCATAATTGTTTTGCCCGCGCCTGTAGGAGCGGAAAACGAAATCACCTGCGGCTTCGTTTCTCTCCATACCATATGAGCATCGCTGATGGCGGTGTGCAGTTCGTCAAGAGCCGTTTCCTGAAACGGAAATAATGTATCTCTCATTATGAATCCCTCCTGCTTCCCAACACAAAATTATCGATATAATCGCGGTATAGCTGATATGTATTTTCTGCTTTTAATCCTGCGGACATTTCACGGAAAGCCGCCTCGGAGTTGGTTACAAAATAAATCACGTTTATATTATCCGCTTCCGATAGTCTTGCGGCAAACTCGGAGTACTTTGTTTCATCCACCAGAATCGCAAAACCGTTTTGCGGAAGAATTAGCATGTCAGGCTCTTCGTCCGTATTAATCTCAGGTCTGCGTCCGATAGCCCCGGATTTCAGCCATAACAGCGGTAGAATTTCGCGGAACTGCCGTCCGAGCGAAACACTATTCTTATCCAGAAAGCCCAGCTTGAAGTATTCGACATTGGCAGAAAATCCCTCGCTCATAAGGCGTTTTTCACCGTCCGCATCAGGTGAGTATTCTCCACTAAGGGGTGTGCCGTCAGTACGCCTGCCTAAAATACTATACTCTGTGCGCGGCCATGTGACACTGCGGCAAATTCCTTGCTTCTCCCATTCAAAATCACCGGGCTGCGATCCACTTTTTTTAAGTGCTTTTGCTTGAACTTTTGAAACTTCATTGTTTGTAATTATAATACACCGACGATTTCCGTCGTCCTCGGAGTTAAGTAAATTAACAGCATTGAGCGTCGTCCCGCTACCGGCAAAGAAATCAACGATGAGCGCATCTTCGTTGCCACACGCACGAATCACCTCAGCTATCAGGTCAATAGGCTTCGGATATGAGAATTCTTTCGTTCCGAAGATGTCTTGTATTTGACTGGTACCTTTTGTTGTGAAAAAATTCTTTTCATTCCATATCGTTGGAATGTCAGAACCCACTGTTTGATTCTCTCCAAAAACAAGCGTCGGGCAATTCTCCTCAGTTCCTATGATTTCCAACTGACCGTTTTTGATTTTTTTAATAATTCCATCAGGAAGGTATTGAATACTAAATTCATTAGGATTCTTTGCAGACTTATTGGGGCTTACTTTTATGTAGCCCTTCGCCCAATCAGACATTAAGCGCGATGAAATGAGCCGCCAAACGCAATGTTCGCCTTTGCTGCTAACAGGCCAGACAGGAACAGATCCCTCTGGAGCTTCGCTGTAATCAAATTCAAATTGGGATAAATCACCTGAAAAGATTCCGCTTTTTACTCGTTCCGTCAATGACAAGCCACAGTCAACAATATTCCCGTTTGCTTTATCAACAAAAATTGGATAAGTCTGATTAGGACGTTGTGTTTGCTTAAATGTGGCCAAAGTCAGACCTTCAAACGGTGTGCGAGCTTTACCTCCGGCAAACCCCAATGGATTTGGTTTGAAATCTAATGGTGTCACAAAGACAAGATACTCATGCAAATAATTGAAACCGCCGGAAGGCTTGCCACCAGAGGTTTGCACAGTAACTGCAACCACCTGTTTGCCGGGAAACATTTCTTCGCATAAAAGCATAAGCCTATGTAGCTCATGGTAGCTGATGCTAATAACCATGACACCTTTTTCAGCAAGTATCCGTTTTGCAATTTTGAGACGTTTTTGCATCATGGAAAGCCACTTGCTATGTGACCAGCTATCAGAGGAATCCACATATGCGTCATTGTATTTCCAATCATCGGTGCCTGTGTTGTATGGTGGATCTATAAAGATACCGTCTTTGATACAAACAGAAAAAGGCCATCCCCGGCAGCGGCGTGCCGAAAAAGGCCATAAAACAAGGGCTTCCGAGGTTCCGCACCTTTTCGATGCGAGCTTCGGGAGACCTTTTTCTGTATATTAAGTTCATAATGCTGGCTGCCCATTTCGGATTTACTTACCCTGCAAAATCGGCAGCCGAGGAATAATTAAAAAGTGCGGCAAAATTAAAAGGTTCTTCTTGCTTAGTTGTTCTTTTCGCACCCGCCGTTTGGCATATATTCACTGGCACACGCTTCAAGAATAATAGCAAGTGCATTTGTATAGGCCAGACGCTGACCGTAGGCGTAAAGGTCACTGTCTGGGCCGTCAACTGCAGCGCTCGCAGCACGTATATCATTTGCGATTTTCTTCATTACTCGTTCTGCATCCATACGGCTTTGTTTTCCTTTCAATCCGGATTTTCAAGTGAGCAGAATATCTCACCGTTTATTTCGGCAATGTCATCAATCGGTATTTTCGTGGCATCCAACATGACCACGATATGCTCATATTCATCGATCTTTTTTACGCACCCGCTGACTGTGACATATTCGCCGCCGGATTTCTTTTTGTCTGGCAGAAAGTATGTGATGGAGACTTTAGGCTGTTCGTCCAGCGTATCTTGTATTATGTTCAACCGCTCATTCAGATCCGATTTGCCATACTCGTCAAGTTCGACCTTCTTGCCCGTTAGACGAGCAGTTTCGGCAACAGCGTCCTCATAGCCTGTTAATGCGGCAAACGGTGAAAACTGTGCCGCCCGGTCATATGCAGACATGTGCGGGCGCGTCAATGATTGATGGTGTGGCAGATTGATAATATCGTCGTACGGATTTGTCATGCCTTATGACCTCCAATCTGCTTATTTCGAGCAATCGTAGTGGCCCCTTCTTCAAGGTTCATTCCTTTGAGAACAGCGTTCTTCCCATACTTTTCTCTTAAGGTGAGAATAGCCTGCTGTATCCGCTTTTCACGCTCAAGCGCGGTTTCCTCTTCAGCTTGCTGCTTTTGCACGGCTTCATAATCTGTGAACAAATCAAGCTGTTCACAGGTACCGGTATCCTGTACAGCGTCCTCATTTACGATGTGACAAGCCGTGACGTTGATGCGGCGCACTAGCAGATTCTTGTCCACAATGCGGTCGAACAGCTCCATAACGGCTTTCATAATGAGCATGGCGGAAGACGTCTGCCGCCCTATATTAGCAGTGCCGTGGGCGTGCTTCGGTACTTTTCTGCCATAATGATCAGTCGTTATTTGGCCATGGTAAGCACGACTGATCTGTGGATCGGTCAGATTTTCAATGTCATAGCCGATGGTTAACACCATCTGGTCTGTGACAAGCCCTTTACCGGCCAAGTCCAAAACAAGCAGATCTGTCATCTCACGGACAATCAGCTTCGCCTTATCAAAGGGATACGGGATTTGAAGAACCTGACCAGAGCTGATGCTGTTTGAAGACGGCTTATATGCTTTGATTTCCGCGATTGTGCATGGCTCCCAGCCCCAGGCATGGTCAATCAGCAGTTCCGCGTTGATACCGAACAGTTTGTATAGGAGGTCCTCATTATAATGCTCATTGGGTTTTCCCAAAGAACACCGTGCTACATCGCCCATCGTGTATAAGCCGTTTGCTTCGAGCTTCGTGGCATAACCCTTTCCAACGCGCCAAAAATCGGTAAGAGGAGTGTGTGTCCAGAGTAGCCGCCGGTATGACATTTCATCAAGCTCGGCAATGCGGACACCGTCCTTATCCGGAGCAATTCGCTTTGCCTGGATGTCCATAGCAATTTTCGCGAGGTAGAGATTCGTACCGATTCCTGCAGTAGCGGTAACGCCTGTGGCCTTCAGTACATCTTGAATAAGCATCATCGTCATTTCGCGCGGCGGGAGCTTGTAGGTTTTCAGATAGTCGGTCGCGTCAATAAAAACCTCGTCGATGGAATACACATGAATATCTTCCGGCGCGACGTATTTCAAATAGATTTTGTAAATCCGAGTACTGCATTCCATGTAATGCGCCATTTGCGGCGTAGCGGTAATATAGGAAACGGCCAATTCAGGCGCTATCTTCAGTAATGTGGCATCGTGTGATTCGCCGGTGAATTTTTGCCCCGGTGCATAGCGTTGGCGCTGCGCATTCACTTCCTTGACCTTCTGTACAGCTTCAAATAGGCGGGCTCGTCCGGGAATACCGTATGCTTTGAGTGATGGTGAAACAGCAAGGCAGATGGTTTTCTCCGTGCGGCTGGCATCCGCAACGACCAGATTGGTGGTCAGTGGGTCAAGGCCGCGCTCCACGCACTCGACAGAAGCGTAGAACGATTTCAGGTCGATTGCGATAAATGTGCGATTTTCCACGATTCAGCCACCCCCTTTTGCTGTTTATAATTATTATACTGCTTATTGCAGCGCAAAGATCATTATACTAGCTATAGTAATTAAAAGTACAGATTAACGGTGATTAGCTAAATAACGACAAAAAGACCCCGTTTTCCATATCGGAAATGTTATATAAGTTATCCAGAATGTTGAAGGTTTCTTCCAAGTTGCGACGAGCGCTAACCCAGCCGCCTCCATCTGTAACCCAGACAAATTCGACCCCCGGGATATCCTTAGTCTCTTCAGCAATCATTTTATAACTCCGAGCCGTTTCATTCAGTTTTGAACCGCCTCCGGAATAGAAATTCGTCTCAATCACATAAATTGTGTTTTTTGTTTTCACGACAAAATCCCATCGCTTAGTCGAGGTTCCTTCTGCTGAAATTGCCGACAAGTCCACACCCCATTTTCTTTCAATGTCGGTCAAATACATTTCCTTATAGTACTCCGCGCCGGTTTTCTTAATGAAGCCTTCGACCAGGTCCTCCATCTGATGTCCGCCTCTATTTTTTCTCCCGTTGCTATCCAGCCCGGTTTCGATTCCAAGGCAATAGTCTACGAGGTTATTGATGATGTGCTCGCCGATGAGGGAGAGCAGACCGGTCTTTTTCATAAAAACAATGTACTGTTCAACAGAATAGTTCATTGTTGTGAAGTTGTAAAGAAAAGCGCCATCCTCATCTTGAGCATAAATTTCACTGGATCTGACGGCAAGAAGCGGCGGAATGCACTTCAAAATCTCCGGGTATTTTTTCAAAAGCTCAACAAAGTCTTTCTCTACATTTTTTGACCCGATAAGGGAATTCATAATGTTTAACTCAACCTTAATTAAATCAACATTTTCATAAACCTTCTCGAAATCAACATAGTATCCATAACCGTTGATGCTTGGTCTCATCTTTCTGAGCCATTCATTAAAGTTTCTCATTTCGTATTCTCCTTTGCCAGTCTTCTTATCGAAAGGTCGATATAGTCTTGCTGATTATCAATTCCTACATAGCGCCGACCTAATCGTTTTGCCGTAACACCTGTCGTAGAACTGCCACAGAACGGGTCCAAAATGAGAGCCCCTTCAGTGGTCGATGCTTCGATGATTCTTTCAAGAAGGTAGGCCGGTTTTTGCGTAGGATGCTTTCCTTCCACTTTTTCCTTCGGTGGGGTTAGTGTGCCAGTCCAGACATCCTTCATCTGTTTTCCACCGTTCAATGCCTTCATTAGTTCATAATTATATAAATGCTTCGATTTTTTGTCCGCTTTCTGAGCCCACAAGATTGTTTCTGTACTATGGGTAAAGCAGCGGCAGGCAAGATTCGGCGGAGGATTTGTTTTTTGCCATGTGATGTTGTTTATTATCTTAAAGCCCTCCTGCTCAAGTGCCATTCCAATGCTGTAAATATTATGGAAGGTTCCGCTTATCCAGATAGACCCATTGCGTGTAAGCAGCTTTTTACACGCACGAATCCAAGCTCTGTTGAACTCGTGCTTTTCTTCGAGAGTTGAGATCTTATCCCAGTCGCCTTTGTTCACCGACACCATCCGGCCAGCTTGACAAGTAATGCCGTCGTTACTTAAGAAGTACGGAGGGTCGGCAAAGACCATGTCAAAAGAATCAGGTACAAGCTCTTCCAGAATTGAGAAAGTGTCACCCAGAAAAAGCATGGTATCATCAGTTTCATAATATGGAGCAATTTCTCCCTTTATCAACTCCCGCATACTTACCCTCATCAATAGTTCGTAATAATGACCTCTTTACCCACACGTTTCGAGGCGTCGCTGTTGATAGCTCTTCTGACTTCAAAACTTTCTATGTTAAAACCCTCGTACATTTCATGGACAAGAGGAACATCATGATTGCTAAGCATGAGTTTTGCACCAAGTGCATCAAGCCTCCTGAACAAAGCCGCTAAGCGTTTATGGTCCTCAAGAAGAAATCCGTCCTTAGTGTAATCGGTAAAATTAGCTGTTTCGCTCACAGGGACATATGGAGAGTCAAAATACACAAAATCCCCAGAACTAACATCGTCGCAAGCCACCTCAAAATCCCCTTGTCTNATTTCGACATTGCTTTGCTGAAGGTAAACACCGATATTTCGTAGATTATCCGCATCGATTGAAACGCCGCCGACCTTGTTGTTATATGGCACATTAAAGAGCCCCTTTGAATTCACCCGATATAAGCCATTGAAGCAGTGCTTGTTTATCCATATCATAAGGGCAGCACATGAGGCATCGAGTTCTTGGGCTTTGATTTTTTCATTGTACTGATCTCTTACTGCATAATAACGTTCCTTGTCACATGGTTCGTTATCAAGAACATTTACCGCAGCTATGACAGCTTCCGGGTCGGCTTTTAACTGGCGGTAAACATTCAGGAGCTGCTCGTTTGTGTCATTAATTATCGCCTTGCCGGGCTGAACATCCAGAAACAAAGCGCCACCGCCTATAAAAGGCTCAAAATAATGTTCATAGGCTTCTGGTAGATGGGCTTCGAGGCGATCTAAGAGTTGCGTTTTTCCTCCTGCCCATTTTACGAAAGGTCCTGTTTTTAGCTTCATATAGACATCCTCCTGCCATTTGAATCAAAGTATAAATGCCATAAAATTTGTTACATATCAAGTCGTTACGCGTGAATTAGAAGATAATTTTATGGCTGCGGATTAATATATTCCGCTCATGCGCTTGATATCATAAACGAACTGCTTTTGAAAATAAAATGCATGGTTTTTATCGGAAACATAACGCCCGTATACGAGCGAATATATCGGGTGGTAATTGCCATAACCATCTCTTGCATCCTTGCTTCTGACTTGAATGTGCGTCCCGTTCGATGTATGTATGAAACCATCTGGACTATGCTCAATATGATATCGAAGCTGGTCGCAAATCGAATAATAGTCATCCCGCCATATTTCACTTAGACGCGAGAATCGTGGTTGTCTCAGATCTATATGAATGCTCGGCAAAAACATCCAGTTCTCAGGCCGACCATCTTTACAAACCGGAACATAAAGAATATTGCTGATCTTTTCGTAGAGGTGCGTGTGCTCAAAAGGTCGCTGCTCTATAAGTTCATCAATGATGCTGCTTATCTGGGTTATAAAAACGGTCTCTCTCGGATTACCAGCAGTATCACATTTATTCGTTTTTAGTTCTCCGTCCTCAAAATCCAGATTAGTACTGGAGAGATGCATTCCCAGAGATAATTCCAGAAGCTGCCCGGTTTTTCCCTTGTTGATTATAATCATCTGCATATCCGCCGGAGAAAAGAGATCGCCAAATCTTATACCGGCAATCCTATTAAACCTTCTGTTTGCTTCCTCGAGCCTCATGATTTCGCTCCTTTCAATCAGCAGAAGGGACAAGGCCCCAAGTCATATTTCTTCCAGAATAATTCCAATATCGGATGTCTTGTTCAATGAAAAGCCATTTAATTGCCTTTGTTATGTGATCAACCGGTAATCCAGAATTGAAGTGTATTGTCGCCATTTCCTGCTCTGTTACATCGTGGCACTCAAACACTCTTCGCAAAAGGACAAAGAGCTGTTTATATGCTTCGGGGTCTTCCGCCTTTTTCTGCTGCAGGTCTTTTGCTAAATCTTCGTGCTTCGGGTAGTTTCGAGTGCGTCGCCCGGGATCAGCATAGTTTGCATTTTCTACACATACGAGGAAATCAAACCCATTATGGAGATTAGCAGGGCGTTGAAGGTAAACCCTGTCTCCGCCATTTAGTGTTTCGACATAGTAAATGTATCTTGAGGATTCATCGCCATTTCCGGCTCCCGGTTCCTCCTCAGCTAACTTATCGACGACTCGCATCCTAACTTCATTTCTTGTACCCTCATTTGAAAAGAAGGTTTGTATCTCATGTCTTGCCATAGTATCCTCCTAAAAGCCTTGTTCTGAGCAGAGTTGAGATATATCTCTCCAACCCATACCCTTCATAAAATTTGCTGCTTCGTATGGCGTCATATTTTCAAATAACAGCTTGTAAATGCCCAAGCGTTTTATTCGCTTCCCGAGCCTAGTAAATCTTTTCTGTTCCTCAGCAATCATTGCCATATACAGGATTGAAAACACTTTCTCAATTTCAAGAGAGTCTTTTCCATACCCCTGTGCAATAGTGTTAATTTGGTTGAAAACTTGTTCTTCGACTTCCTTTCGCGTGGAATCATAAATTGAGACATAATCTGAATAAATACGATCAACCCCATAGGTCGAAGCGTAGGATTGCAATTCCGAAAAATAGTCTATATCCCGTGGAGGTTTCCGTGTACCGGACGGCTGGGTAAGATAAACGCACCAATCATCAAACGATCCTCTGTCATATTCCAAATAAAAGCCATCATAAAAGCTCTTGATTATCCTACTCATGTGTGTACCTCCTCACTGAGTCATCTTGAGACTTATAGACAATCCGAATATTGAGCTCCGTTGCCTTTTGAATTTCAATTTTCATTCCATCTGAGATTGTATCGCCGAAAATCCATATTTCATCACATACAGCCAGCTGCTCAAGTCCAAGTTGAATTCCTACCTGCCGTTCCTCTGGGTCATCTTCATTTAGAAATTGAGGAAAGAGCAAATGCGGTACTACCGGACTATAACCTCCCAGTGCGGCTTGTCGTGAAAAGGCTTTTGCGTTTCTAATGTTTTGTTCAACATCCCCTCTGTAAGGGCTGCAAATAAAAACTCTCATTTCCGTTCCTATTCTTTGATAAGAAAGACACAGCCTGCCGCTTATCGCAACAGGATAGTGGTTCTTTCCTTTATTCAGTAATGGTTTTTGCTTTTATATGATAGCTTATCTTCTTACCATCACAGAAGTTGATGACCTCTTCGGCGCAGTCATTGAAAAACTGCTTCTGGTCTTTATAAGCGGTTACTTCCTTGCTGTAGTTCATTCTTCCAAAAATTATCTTGTCGACAAAACTGATAGCATCCAGCAATTCAGAAAGGTTCTGCTTTATAATATTAGGCGTAGGGTATGGTTCGATGCTGACCCAAGTTTTACACCCGCCGTCATGTAATGCCCTCAATGCCTCCAACCGGTCCTTCAAAGGCGCAGAGCCGGGCTCGATTCTTTTGCGGAAATCTTCGCTCAATGAAATCAATGTGATGCCGTATTCATTCTCCTTTGATAGGTCAGCAAGCTCGATAGGCAGAATGCCCTTCGTGAGGACAGAACACTTAATTCCGGCAGCATTCAGCTTTTTTATCGAAGCAGTGCTCATATCTCTAATCTCATCGTATTGGAACATAAACGGATCTGTCGAAAAGCAAAGCTGAACAGATGAAATTTTATCTTTTAACCGAGGTATTTCCTTATCAAGCAGCTCCAGCGTATTCGAAACAAGGTATGGTTCAATCCATTCATCATATGTTTTTATTTGACCGAACCGTTTCTTCATCAAAAAGGCGTAGCAAGGGTAACGGCAGCCGTGTGCGCAACCTTGGACATGGTTCATCGTATAATCTCCATACTCTACTCCAGTTTTATAGAGCATGGTTTTTCTCTGTAAGTATCCCTTAACTTGTTTCATGCCTTATAGCTCCCTACCGCAAAACTGATGCTTTCACGCGAAATCGTTGCGCCATAGTTTTGACTTAGCTCTTTTTTTATTTGTGGTTTAAAACCATCAGACGGGAAAATCGGATGTTCATCCAAAACAGCCCATATTTCATCGAGCTTGACACCTTGTTGACCTTCAAAAATGGTTTGAAGGTATTTAGCAATATCTTTTACATAGTAACAGTATTCGTCTGTTTTTGTTGTAGCGCAGCCGTGTCCTTCAAAATCCATAACGAGCTGATTTTCTTCTCCATGAGTATCCTTAGTTGAAGATTTCCCACCGAATGTTTTCCAAGCTGTTTCCTTATATAATTTGAACCCAGCAATATTACTGGTGCAATGAATTAAGTTGTAAACAATAGAATTTTTACTATTAAAAAACGGAAATGCGGCAATATAATATTTGCGATTCTGCTTACGTCTAAGCGCAACGATAATTTCCTCTATGCGCTTTTCGTAAGCCGCTTTATCACTCCCATACGGAATCAAGTTTTCTATATCTGTAAGGTATGTCTGCTCATATTTATCAATTGCTGCCTTTGTTTTTGCCATCTTTACTGCACGCACAGAATCTGATAGCATGTGATTAATGATGACTTCTCCCCAGTTATTAAGGAACGGGAAAATAGCATTCCAGTCAATCGTTGCATCATAAGGATCATAAACGAGCAGATAGTGAATATTGGAAATATGAGACAAATTCTGGCCAATTTTTTTCAACAGTTCATTACCGTCTCCGATGCTTGTATGAATGTGGAAATTACTTTTATCTTTTTCAATGAGCTGTTCCAAATGGCAGACTTTCTCATCGGAAATATCATTAAAGTATAAAGAGATCTGTTTGCCGGGGTATTGTCCAGCGGCCTCGCGGAGTACTTTTGATACTCGTACTGCCGTTCCAAATACCTGCTTATGATTATCGTCGTAGTATTCGCCGCTATTGCACATGCAGTCGATGAAAACCAGTCCGTTGCAATATTGATTGTTAAGCAATTTCTGAGCCCACGTTTTCACATATGTTTCAATCAACTCAAATTTTTTGATTGTATGAGGGCTCGCTCTACTGATTACTTCATCATTATTGGCACTTGACATAATAATCACCTCACTAATTATCTTTTGGGATCAGCTCCATAACATCTCCAATATCGCAATTCAATACCTTACATATTTTTATTAGGACATCCATGCTTACGGTCTCGCCCTTGGATAGCTTTGTGACCGACGCCCAGCTTATACCAGCGGCCGCCTGCAAATCCTTTTTCTTCATGTCTTTATCGATTAAGATTTTCCACAGCTTCTTATAGCTCACTTCCATTAGGCTCACCTCACGTAAAAAATAAAAATCGCATCTACACATTTTCGCAATATAAGCATATCACAGAAAAGTGTAAGTTACAATAGATTTTCTCTGACAACGCAAGAATTATCATTGACATAAATTGAATTCTCTTTGTATGTGTGTTATAATCCCATTTAGATTATATAGTCAGGGGGAGTGGCATTGGCTAAGAGATACGACTCTTTTGCGGCTTATCTTGAAGATGTATACTACAATCAGATCTTCGGAAGGCTTAAATCTTATGTTATTACCAATAAAAGCAGGATGGACCTGTCCACGTACTCCGTGCCTGATCCTGCCTATGTAGACCTAAGTGATTTCCACGTTATGGGTGTAGTTTTCCACGAAACGGACAGCGACCAGATTAGTTTTCGCGCTTCCGTGCAAGCTGATATTGAGCTCTCCGGCATAAATCGTCGTGATTATGAAAACGACTCAACCGAATTTTGGTTTGCCGTATCCTTTACTGCTGTTCTGCACGATGGACTTCATAACTTGATAATTACTGGTGTGTCCGAATATACAAAGGAGCGATTCCAAGCAGAAGATTCACTGACCAAGTATCTGGTTCCATATGTATACGCAAAAGATCTGGATTTGCACGCCGAGAAATTCCTTAAAAAGTATTGCCCACGTGCCTTGGATGAGCCCATTGCCTTACCGATAAAAGAAATTATTGATGCAATGGGTCTCAAGGTGTTTCTTGCTCCACTTTCTGATGGGATATTCGGTCGTACTTACTTCAGTAACGCAAACATTAACACATACAACAATCTTGTGGATAGGTCTGTGGTGCAGACCAATATTGGGGCCGGTACTATTCTCGTGAATCCGGATGTTTACTTCATGCGAAATATTGGCTCGGTAAACAATACAATCATTCACGAGTGCGTCCACCGGGACAAGCATTATAAATTCTTTGAAATGCAGAAGCTCCTCAATCCAGAAATTACGTCCATTTCATGTGCGGTCGTAGAGAATTATAAAAAAGGATCTGATCAGCTCACGGAAGAATTATCGTGGATGGAATGGCAGGCAAATGCGATAGCGCCTAAAATTCTAATCCCCGCCCGTACAGGTCGTTCCAAGCTAATTGAAATATTGAACAAACTGAATAGGGGCCTGTCTCATGTACGAAGCGCATATATAATGGAGCTTGCAATCAGCGAGTTTGCTGATTTCTTCAAAGTATCTACAACTGCAGCAAAAATTCGCGCTGTTGAACTCGGATTTGAGCAGGCAGCCGGTGTTTTCAACTTTGTCGATGGTAGAAATTATCCTCCGTTTTCGTTCTCTAAAGGTAGCCTTAAAAAAACGCAGACCTTTATCATTGACCGAAATAACGCCATAGTTGAAGCTACATTTAATCCGGCAATTTCTGAGGATATCCAATCCGGGGGTTTTATTCATGCTGGCGGAATGTTCGTCATCAACGATCCAAAGTACGTTAATACCGACGAAGATTCCGAGGCTACCCTGACGGAATATGCGCTTGAACATGTGGATGAATGCTGTCTCGTCTTTGATAGGACAACCCGCGTCAGCAATAAATATGATGATTCCTTCTACAGGATTTGCTTTTTATGCCGTGATGCAGACTCCAAGAGCTTTGTCGAAGCAAAGTACAACCCTGGTGAGGGGAAGAACGAGGACGTTGTCAAGCGTGCACGTGAAATGGCGGCAATCCGTAACGAGGCCAAACGTCTCCAAGATATTCTCAGCGTTCTTCCCTCTTCTTTTTGCGGATCTCTGGATTACCATATTAATCGCCGTGAGTATACAAATGAGAAAATGGAGGAGCGCTCTGGCATCAGTGCGAGGACTATTCAAGACTATCGAAAAAAGGTTGACGCGAAGCCGACCCTGCAAAGTGTTCTTGCTCTCTGCATTGGGCTAAACCTTCAGCCTGCCTTTTCTTATGACCTGATTACAAAAGCTGGGTATAACATTATGATCCCCTCCGAGGAAAATTTGGTTTACCGGTATCTGATCGACCACCACCATATGGAGAACATTTATATGTGGAATCAGAAGTTGCAAGATGCTGGTATCCAGCAGCAACTTCCGAAAAACGGTAATAAAAACACATCTGAATAAAAACAATCCGGAAGTGCGACTTCCGGTTGTTACCCGCCGATAATACGGCCTTTATGCCTGACAGAGAATCTGTCGCTGGCATGAGGGCCGTATTTTTTTGTACTTTTTAGCGTATTTCTACTGCTTTTCGGAAGTCCCACTTCCTGTTTGAAAATGTATTTCTCCGTTATTATGCGTTTAGTGGTTGAGGCCACTGCTGCCGTATATCGCATCGATTGATTAACGATGGCTCACTTTATCCGACAGCCAACTGAATAATTTCACAGCTTGCCTTTGAGCGGGAGAGCTGCAATCCGAAACGGAGATATCCGTAAGGACTGCGGTTGGGTTTTCATGCCCATCTCCCGGTTAGCTCTGCAGATTCCTCCGTTTCGAGAAAACGACAAACGGAGGAATTTAAAGTGTCAAATCATGAAAACCAGAGCCAATCCAAGGAATACCGTATCTACCTCAAGGACCTGCACCAGTGGGTGCCGGTCGGCAAGACCGATTTTGATAATTACTACCGCGATATCAACACCTATCGCCGTAGGCAGCAGGAGCACGGCCGCTGTGTCTGCCCGGCCAGTAAGCGCTATCTCTGCGATATGGACTGCTGCACCTGCCATTTTCACAAGGGCGGCGATGAACTTTCCCTTGATTACACTGTCACCGACGAGGATGGCAACGAAAAAAGCTGGCTTGAAGATCTTCCGGATGACAGGCCCAGCGCTCAATCCGTAATGGAGGACCGCGAACTGCTGGACACACTTCTTCATAAGTTGGACGAGCTTGATCCGGAAGGTCGCCGGATCTGTGAGCTTGTGATGGAGGGCCGCTCCGAACGCGACTGCGGCAAGGAAATGGGAATGGCCCGGAATACATTCGTATATAAAAGGGACAAGCTGTTTGCCGCACTTGCCGATTATCTGAAGGATTTCATCTAAACTTCAACGCCTCTCTCTGGTTTTTGCTGGAGAGAGGCATCTTTTTTTCAAAAACTTTCTGAGTTTTTCGGCCAAACGGCACTTTGACCTCCATTGGGAAGTGGAAAGAGCAAAAACGACAACCGCTCCTTCCAAGGAGGTGAACGAGATGTACGGAACCGATAACCGGGCACGCACTGCAGACAAGGAACTCATTGAAGTCCTGACTGCAATCAGCGTCGTGTCCAAGCGTCTGGCAAGAAAACTCATGATACTTGCCGATCAGAGTCAACACATGGAAGGAGGAAAAGCAGATGAGCAAAATTGGCGATATGGCCACGTCTATCGCGGAACTGCGCAACGCTGCTGCCGCTATTAACGGCGTGGCAGACTGGCTGGCAGAGGCTTTCGGCTCTACGGACGCCACTAAAAAGGCACATGCTGCAGAACCGGCATTGAAGCTGGAAGATGTGCGGGCCGTTCTCGCAGAAAAATCCCGTGCCGGACATACCTCCGAGATTCGCTTGCTGCTTCAGAAGTATGGTGCGGATAAGCTCTCGCAGCTTGACCCAGCGAACTACAAGGCGCTGCTTGCCGATGCGGAGGTACTGAAAGATGCCACCTAAAGGACATGCAGTTCTCTCCGCATCAAGCTCCGATCGTTGGCTCCATTGCCCGCCGTCCGCACGGCTCTGCGAAAGCTACGAGGACAAGGGCAGTGATTACGCCGCCGAAGGCACTGACGCCCATGCGTTATGCGAGTACAAGCTGCGTCAAGCGCTGGGGCTGGAGGCAGAGGACCCCACCGAGAACCTGACCTGGTACAACGAGGAAATGGACGACTGCGCCACCGGCTATGCCGCTTACGTTCTCGAACAGGTCGAGGCCGCCAAGCAAGTCTGTGCCGATCCGGTGGTGCTNATCGAACAGCGCGTTGACTTTTCCCGCTGGGTGGAGGATGGCTTCGGCACAGCGGACGCGCTCATCATCGCGGACGGCACTCTCAAAATCTGCGACTACAAGCATGGACTTGGCGTACTCGTCCGGTCGGAGAAGAATCCGCAGCTCATGTGCTACGCCCTCGGTGCGCTGGAACTGTTCGACAAAATCTACGACATCGACACGGTCAGCATGACAATTTACCAGCCGCGCCGGGACAACGTCAGCACCTTCGAAATGTCAAAGCACGACCTTTTCCAGTGGGCTGACGAGGTGCTGAAGCCCACCGCCGAACTCGCGTTTGCCGGCGACGGCAACTTCCTCTGCGGCGAGTGGTGCGGTTTCTGCAAAGCAAAGACCGACTGCCGTGCCCGAGCCGAAGCCAATCTTGCTCTGGCACAGTACGAGTTCAAACTCCCGCCGCTCCTCACGGATGAGGATATTGAAGATATTCTTTCCAAGGTGGACGAGCTCGTCGCATGGGCCTCCGACATCAAGGAATACGCCCTGCAACAGGCAATCAGCGGCAAAGAGTGGACCGGCTGGAAACTGGTCGAGGGCCGCTCCAACAGGAAGTACATCAACGACACGGTTGTTGCCGATGTCGTCGAGCATGCAGGCTTCGACCCGTATGAGCGCAAGGTGCTCGGTGTCACAGCCATGCAGAAGCTGCTCGGAAAATCCCGCTTTGACGAACTTTTGAGTCCCTACATCGAAAAGCCGCAAGGCAAACCCGCTTTAGTGCCGGAGAGCGATAAACGTCCGGCGATGTCAACGGCAGCAACCGATTTCAATGAAAATTAAGGAGGACAATCTTATGTCTAACAATACGAACAAAGTCAACAACCCCATGAAAGTTATCACCGGTCCCGATACCCGCTGGTCCTACGCCAACGTCTGGGAACCGAAGTCTATCAACGGCGGAACGCCGAAATACAGCGTCAGCCTGATTATTCCGAAGTCCGACACCAAGACCGTCGCCAAACTCAAAGCTGCTATTGAAGCTGCCTACCATGAGGGCGAATCCAAGCTCAAGGGCAACGGCAAGACCGTGCCGCCGCTGGCCGCAATCAAGACGCCGCTGCGCGATGGCGACGTGGAGCGTCAGGACGATCCCGCGTATACCAACGCCTACTTTATCAACGCCAATTCCGCAACCGCACCCGGCATCGTGGATGCCGACCGCAATCCGGTCCTGACCCGCTCCGAAGTCTACTCCGGCGTGTACGGCCGCGCCAGCATCAACCTGTATGCCTTCAATAGCAATGGCAACAAGGGCATTGCCTGCGGCTTGAACAATCTGCAGCTTATCCGCGCCGGCGAACCCCTCGGCGGCAAGACCAGTGCCGAAAACGACTTTGCATCCGACAACGACAACGACTTTTTGAACTAAGGAGGAAAACGACTATGACTACATTGCAGACAATTTTAGTAACCGTGCTTATCGCCATTTGGCTTATCTTCAGCGTTGTGTTCCTGATCACCGCAATTCAGAACTGGGTCTACGACCGCAAGCGTGAAAAGCGTGAGCAGGAATCCGCCGCCCGCGATATCGAGTACCGTAAGGAACGCGACAAACGTGAGCAGGAACAGGCTGCCCGTGATGAGGAATACCACCAGAAGCGTATGGAGCAGTTAAATACGTAAGGTCTGACCCGTGGGTGGTGGGAGCAATCCTGCCACCCTTTTGGGTATCGGAAAGGAACGGTGAAAATGAAAACACTCTCAATTGATATTGAAACCTTTAGCAGTGCGCCGCTTGCCAAATGCGGTGTTTACAAATATGTGGAGGTTCCTGATTTTGAGATTCTTCTGTTCGGCTATAGCGCGGACGGCGGTGCTGTTCAAGTTGTTGACCTCGCCTGCGGTGAAACGCTGCCGGATGAAGTCAAAGCCGCACTCACAGATGAAGCCGTAATGAAGTGGGCTTTCAACGCCAGCTTTGAACGGATCTGTCTGTCCCATTATCTAGGCTTGTCGACTGGCGAATATCTCGATCCTGCTCAGTGGCATTGCTCCATGATCTGGGCTGCCACAATGGGCCTGCCGCTTTCATTGGAAGGCGTCGGTGCTGTGCTGGGGCTTGANAAGCAGAAGCTCACCGAGGGCAAAGACCTCATCAAATATTTCTGTCAGCCCTGTACGCCAACGAAGTCCAATGACGGCCGTACCCGCAACTATCCCTATCATGCGCCGGAAAAATGGTCCATGTTCAAGAAATACAACCTTCGTGATGTCGAGACGGAAATGTCAATACAGGCAAGGCTNGCAAACTTCCCGGTACCGGAATCCGTATGGAATGAATACCACCTCGATCAGGAGATCAACGATCGTGGTGTCGCACTGGATATGACGCTGGTCAGACAGGCAATCGATATGGACGGTCGCTCCCGTCAGCGGCTCACCTCGGCTATGAAAGAACTGACCGAATTGGACAATCCAAACTCGGTACAGCAGATGAAGCAGTGGCTTGCAGATAACGGTCTCGAAACCGATACGCTCGGCAAAAAGGCCGTTACGGAACTTCTGAAGATCGCATCGGAACCGCTCGGTGAGGCGCTCTCCCTCCGGCAGCAGCTCGCAAAATCCTCCGTCAAAAAGTACCAGACGATGGAGACCGCCGTCTGCGCAGATGGCCGCGCCCGTGGAATGTTTCAGTTTTACGGCGCAAATCGAACCGGGCGCTGGGCCGGCAGATTAATTCAAATGCAAAACCTGCCCCAGAACCATCTTCCCGATCTGGAACAGGCTCGTGCCCTTGTGCGCTGCGGAGATTATGAGGCACTGGAGCTTCTCTATGAAGATGTCCCAGACACACTTTCACAGCTTATCCGCACCGCTTTTGTGCCAAGAGCCGGAGCCAAATTTATTGTATCAGACTTCAGCGCCATCGAAGCTCGTGTCATCGCGTGGTTCGCCAGTGAACGGTGGCGGCAGGATGTCTTTGCCAAGGGCGGCGACATTTACTGCGCCAGCGCCAGCCAGATGTTCAAGGTCCCGGTCGAGAAGCACGGCATCAATGGACATCTGCGGCAAAAAGGCAAAATCGCGGAATTGGCGCTCGGCTACGGCGGCTCGGTCGGTGCGCTCAAAGCGATGGGGGCTCTGGAAATGGGCCTGAACGAGGACGAGCTTCCTCCGCTGGTCGATGCGTGGCGGCAATCCAACCCGAATATCGTGAAGCTCTGGTGGGACGTGGACCGGGCGGCGCTTGAGGCTGTCCGCAACAAGCATACCAACAGTACGCATGGCATCGTGTTCTCCTGCCAGAGCGGGATGCTCTTTATCACGCTGCCCTCCGGCCGGAGACTCGCTTATGTGAAACCGCGCATCGGTGAAAACAAATTCGGCGGTCAGTGTATTACCTACGAGGGTGTCGGCGGCACGAAGAAGTGGGAGCGGTTGGATTCCTACGGCCCGAAATTCGTGGAAAACATCGTTCAGGCGACCAGCCGGGACATTCTTTGCTATGCCATGCAGACACTTCGGAATTGCTCCATTGTTATGCACATCCACGATGAACTGGTCATTGAGGCTGATCCGCGTATGTCTCTGCAGGCGGTCTGCGATCCGATGGGTAGAACCCCGCCGTGGGCGAAGGGCCTGCTGCTGCAGGCGGATGGCTACGAGACAAATTTCTATAAAAAGGACTAACGGATTTTCGGCCAAAACGGGTTTTTACCTCCATTGGATAGCAGAGGCGGACTAAAGCCCGTCGTGAAAGGAGGTCCCCAATGAGTATCGATAAACGTAATGCTGAAGGCTACATGGACCCGACCGCCTATGAAGCCATGTCCCTGACTGAGAAGGAGGAGCGCGCACTCCGCGCCTTCCGGCCAATCATCTACATCTGCTCTCCCTATGCGGGAGACATCGAAAAGAACGTAAATGCTGCGCGGGGTTACAGCCGATTCGCAGTGGATAAGGGTTTCATCCCCTTCGCACCGCATCTGCTGTTCCCGCAGTTCATGAACGACACAGACCCGCAGGAGCGTGAGCTTGGGCTGTTCTTCGCTCTTCTCTACATGCCTACTTTACGCAGCCGGCCACCTTATGGCTTCGCAAGGGCCTTTTCACCGAAGCGGTCGGTGGAGCCGTTGGACTGCTGCAGCCTCTTTTAGCAATCCTAAATATCCTCCACAGCAGCAATAATCTTGGAGCCAACGTGATAGGTCGGACCGGACTACCTGGGAACGGATTTTTTGCGACCACGGCGACACGGTTTTTTTGCCTACCAGCTGTCGAAGCGCTCAGGAGTCGCGCCGGCACGTAAAGCGGCGAACACGCTCTTCGTGACCATCGAAGAAGCGAAGCGTGCATAAAAGAACTACTGGGGCGGGCCGTTTTTGGGCGCCTGTACCCGAGCCGTAACGCCACGGAAGACCCTAGTGCTCCTGACCGTACTACCGGCCCGGGCCGTTTAGCGCAGTTTTCAGCAGTCGTTAGAGGTCTTTAAGCCAGTCTAATACGACGCCCTTCCTCCGGAGCTGTAGACGTCCGAACGAATGGTTCCTTCTTGCACGCGCGTTAAGCGCGGACACATAGGTTTTATGCCTTCTACGCTCAACGGGTCGGAAAAAGTACTAGCGACATCTGCCGGGGTCGTAGCGCAGTACATAAGCTACCCTTTGTCCTATACTTTGAAACCGGCTCGCCGAACGGGCAAAAAAGAAAGGGCGGTTACAACAATCGGCGCTTGACATCACCTGGCGGCCTTCGACTGCAGGCCTTTCGTCGCCGCCTGAGCGGCCCGTCGTGGTCAGTTCGCCTAAAAGTCTCACCAGCAACAGCGTCAGTTGGCCCGTTCCGTCGTCGTGGCTCCTTCAACAGCGCAACGCCATTAACAAAAATAAATAGCCCGCTCTGTATTCAGCACCGTAAATGACACGCTCACGTCCGACCGACCGGAGGCGAATACCACAAAAACAACGCCTATCCTTCGTCAAACGACCCTAACGGCTGGCTACAGCGGGCGATATGCCCGCATTTTATCAAGCACGTGGAGGAAAGCGCGCACAGGAGGTCGTGGAACCTTAGCTATTTGGACTCGCGGCACTACTGAGCAAAGTTCCGAGCGTCAGCGCGCTCACACTGAGCTAACGGAAAGCGGACTGGCTTTGAACAGGGACTTATGTACCGCAGGTAAAGGCACCTTCGGTTTAGAAATTACGATTTTATCCACGCCGACGGCACGGGCGCAGCGGTTGGGACTAGATCGGTAAGCAGGCCAAGCTGAGCCTCTTTACAACCGCGAAGTGCTAAAAGCGCTGAATATTCCATCCGTTGGAGTTATGGCGGCTACGGCGCTCCATGAAGTCACTAACGGTTGTTTTGTGGAAGAACATGGAGAGTTTAGAAGACACTTTGATCGCGTCCGGCGGCATTAAAAAGGTGGACCGAGCAACTAAAGACCGACGTAACGCCCTCTTGTAACTTTCGATCGTGGCTTGTGGGTGTTGTGGGCCGTAACGAGTATTGTCCCGGCAAAGGC